>Ga0172367_10005492_pt1 | contig 15297 bp, 14 predicted proteins | sample Lak10m_FD_114542 | JGI IMG/M metagenome (GOLD analysis project Ga0172367, IMG submission 114542) | Freshwater microbial communities from Kabuno Bay, South-Kivu, Congo - kab_022012_10m | ecosystem: Environmental > Aquatic > Freshwater > Lake | place: Democratic Republic of the Congo: South-Kivu... | reverse complement strand
GAGCCCTTCGGGCTGGCCTGAGGCCGTCTGTTAAACTGAGCCGCTCCCATGAACGTCATTCAGACGCTGGCGATTTCCGCCTTGCCGATCATCTTTGCAATCACCCTGCACGAGGCGGCCCACGGCTACGCCGCGCGGCATTTTGGCGATCCGACGGCCTGGCAGTTGGGGCGCATCAGCCTCAATCCGATACGTCACATCGATCTGGTCGGCACCGTGCTGGTGCCGGCATTGATTCTGCTCGTATCCTCCGGTGGCCTGCTGTTCGGCTGGGCCAAGCCCGTGCCGGTGAACTTCTCGAACCTGCGGCGTCCCAAGCAGGACATGCTGTGGGTGGCAGCGGCAGGGCCCGGGGCCAATCTTTTCATGGCGCTGGCCTGGGCATTGCTGTTGCGGGTGGTGGCCGGCACCGAGGAGTTCGCGTATTCCGAAGCCCTCATGGAAATGGCCAGGGTAGGCATCAGCATCAACGCAGTCCTGATGATCCTGAACCTGCTGCCATTGCCGCCGCTCGACGGCGGTCGCATTGTCGTCAGCCTGCTGCCGCCCGGTCCGTCCTGGAAATTCGCCCAGCTTGAGCGCTGGGGCTTTCCGATCCTGCTGGGCTTGCTGTTTCTCGGGCTGCTGGATAACATCCTGCGCCCCTTCCTGCGCCTGTTCAATTCCCTGATTCGGGTACTCTTCGGTTTCTGACATGTACGCTGAAAAAGTTCTTTCCGGCATGCGCCCCACCGGGCGTTTGCACCTCGGCCACTATCACGGTGTGCTCGCCAACTGGGTCAAGCTCCAGCTTGAGTACCCCTGCCTGTTCTTTGTCGCCGACTGGCATGCGCTCACCACTGCCTACGACGAACCGGGCACCATCACCGACAATGCGACCGAGATGGTGATCGACTGGCTCGCCGCCGGCGTGGATCCTTCGCAGGCCACCATCTTCATACAGTCGAAAGTGCCCGAGCATGCCGAACTCCACCTGCTGCTATCGATGATGACGCCGCTGGGCTGGCTGGAGCGCGTGCCGACCTACAAGGACCAGCAGGAGAAGCTGACGCACAAGGACCTGACGACCTACGGCTTTCTTGGCTATCCGCTGCTGCAGGCCGCCGATATCCTGATCTATCGCGCCAACCAGGTTCCGGTCGGAGAGGATCAGGTGCCTCACGTCGAGTTCACGCGCGAGATCGCACGCCGCTTCAACCACCTCTATGGTCGCGAGCCGGGTTTCGAGGACAAGGCGCGGGAGGCTGTAAAAAAGCTTGGCAGCAAGCGTGCGCGCCTGTACGAGCAGTTGCGCACCCGCTATCAGGAAAAGGGAGATACCGAGGCGATCGAGCAGGCGCATGCCTTGCTCAACGAGGCGCAAAGCATGTCGCTGGGCGATCGCGAGCGGCTGTTCGGCTGGCTTGAGGGGACGCACAAGATGATCCTGGTCGAGCCCGATGCCCTGCTGACCGAGGCCTCGCGCATGCCGGGTCTCGACGGGCAGAAGATGTCCAAGTCCTACGGCAACACGATCACCATGCGTGAGGATGCCGAATCGGTGACGAAGAAGATCCGCACCATGCAGACCGACCCGGCGCGGGTACGGCGCACGGATGCCGGCGATCCCGAAAAATGCCCGGTATGGCAGTTCCACCAGATCTATTCCAACGACGAGGTCAAGGCATGGGTGCAGGCCGGTTGTCGCAGTGCCGGGATCGGCTGCATCGAGTGCAAGCAGCCGGTGATTGAAAGCGTGCTGAAGGAGCAGGAACCGATGCGCCAGCGCGCCCAGATGTACCTGGAAGATCCCCAACTGGTGCGCAACATCATTGCTGACGGCTGCGAGAAGGCACGCAAGCTGGCACAGGAAACCATGCGTGACGTGCGCGACGCGATCGGGGTCAGCTACTCGTGAGCGGCGTTTCAGGCTCCGCAGAGTTGGCGGTGTCGCCCGGGCTCGCGGCGGTCGCCGTGCCACCAGCGCCGACTTCCAATGCCGGCGAGGAACACCATCTGCCGAGGGTCTATGGCGAAGTGCTGGCGGAGATGCCGCGCGATCTCTACATTCCGCCCGATGCCCTGGAGATCATCCTCGATTCCTTCGAGGGGCCGCTGGATCTCCTGCTGTACCTGATACGCCGTGCCAACATCAATGTACTCGACATACCGATGGCGCCGCTTACGGCGCAGTATCTGGTGTATGTCGAGGCGATGCGCAAGGGCAACCTCGAACTCGCGGCCGAATACCTGCTGATGGCAGCTATGCTGATCGAGATCAAGTCGCGCATGCTGCTGCCGCGCCCGCCCAAGCTGGAAAATGGCGAGCCCGAAGATCCGCGCGCGGAACTCGTGCGGCGTCTGATCGAGTACGAGCGCATGAAGGCCTCGGCTTCGCGCCTGGACGAGTTGCCAAAGGTCGGGCGCGATTACGAATGGATCACGGTCTGGGTGGCCGACAAGGTGGTCGAGCGTCAGCCCGATGTCTGCCTGCACGATCTGCAGGTAGCCTGGCTCGCCCTGATGAAGCAGGCGAAAGTGCATCAGCACCACAAGATCCATCGCGAGGAGCTCTCCGTGCGCGAGTACATGAGCATCATCCTGCGCCGCCTTCAGGGCGGCGGCTATGTGGTGTTCGAGCAATTGTTCGACCTCTCGCTGGGGCCCCAGGGTCTGGTGGTGAGTTTTCTTGCCCTGCTTGAACTGGCGCGCGAATCGCTGATCGAACTGACCCAGAACGAGGCCATGGCCCCGATTTATGCAAGGCTGCCCAATGCTGACGCTCTACAAGCCTGAAGATTACAAACGCGTGCTGGAGACGGCGCTGCTGGTGGCGTCCGAGCCCTTGCCGCTTTCGGAACTGAAAAAGCTCTTCGACGAGGAGTTTGACGACGATACCTGGCGCAGCCTGCTCGATGACTTGCGGCGCGACTGGGCCGATCGGGGTGCCGAACTTGTCCAGTTGTCTTCGGGATGGCGCTTTCAGAGCCGGCCGGAATACCAGTCCTATATTGACCGGCTGAAGAACGAGAAGCCACCGAAGTATTCGCGGGCAGTCATGGAGACGCTCGCCATCATCGCCTACCGGCAGCCGGTGACGCGCGGCGACATCGAGGACATCCGGGGCGTCGCCGTTTCGCCGAACATCCTCAAGACGCTGGAGGGCCGGGGCTGGATTGATGCCGTCGGACATCGTGATGCGCCTGGCCGGCCTGCCTTGTACGCAACGACGAGGCGTTTCCTCGATGACCTCGGCTTGCGCAGCCTTGCCGAATTGCCGCCGCTGACGGAGATTGAAAGGGTGATCGACCTTGGACAAACCGCAAACGCCGAAATCCCGCTCCAGCCGCAGGCCACCGAAGCCGCTGGATCCGAAACCGCTAAGGAAAGCGCCCCGTCCATCAGTGCAGACGGACAGCTCGACCTTGTCGCCAGCCAACCCCAAGGGGCCGGCGAGAGCGGGGCGCAAGCCTAGTCCTTTCCGGCCGTCGCAGGCCGTGTTGCGCGCGGCAGAAGCCGCCAAGTCGCGCAAGGGCCCGACTGCGGGGGCGGCGCAGCGGGCTGGAGGCGCGGATACCAACGAACTGCCCAAGCTGCACAAGGCGCTGGCCGACGCGGGGCATGGTTCGCGCCGCGAGATCGAGGAGTGGATACAAGCCGGGCGTATCAGCGTGAACAGTACGCCGGCGCACGTCGGACAGCGCGTGGGGCCGAACGATCGCATCCGGGTAAATGGCAAACTCATCCAGTTGCGCCTGCAACAGCGCCTGCCGCGCGTGCTGGTCTATCACAAGCCCGAGGGCGAGATCGTGTCGCGCGACGATCCGGCAGGACGTCCAAGCGTGTTCGGCAAACTGCCGCGCTTGAGGAACGGTCGATGGATTTCGATAGGCCGGCTGGATTTCAACTCCTGCGGCTTGCTGCTATTTACCAATGACGGGCGATTGGCCAATCGCATGATGCACCCGCGCTACGGCATCGAACGCGAGTACGCGGTGCGTATCCTCGGCGAACTTACGCCGGAAGCCATCGAGCGCTTGCGCAAGGGGATCGAACTCGAAGATGGCGTAGCGCATTTCACGCACATTTCCGAGAGCGGAGGGGAGGGGGCCAACCGCTGGTACAAGGTCATTCTCTCCGAAGGGCGCTATCGGGAAGTGCGCCGCATGTTCGAGGCCGTTGGCCTGACCGTTTCGCGGCTGATGCGCCTCAGGTACGGCCCGGTACATTTGTCGCCGCGCTTGAAGCGGGGGCAGTGCATGGATCTGTCGCCCGCCGAGGTGCAGGCGCTGTTGAAGGCACTGCCAGTCGAACGTGGCGCGGGCGGGGTGTCGCACGTCAATCAAACTTTGCCCGATGAACACTCCGGTGACGGCGAGGAGCCGGAATTCGAGCTTCCTGACTGACGGCGAGGTTGTTGCCGGCCCGCCATCGATCATTCCCGAAGCAGCCAGCGCCAGGCCGGCACGACGTTGATGGGGCCGCAGACGGTATCGATGCGGTCTTCTTCGTCGAGCGTAACCAAGGTCGATTGCGCCAGCTTGCGCTCGGTCATGGCGGCTTCCAGGGCGCGCACCTCGCGCTGGCGGGTCTTCGCGTCGGCAATGGTTTCGGCCACCTGAACCGCCTGGGGTTCGCCATCGGCGGATCGGGCAAGAAAATCCACCTCGAATCCCTGCGCGGAACGGAAGTACGCGATCTGCATGTTGCGCCGACGCAGGTCGAGGAATACCAGAGTTTCCAGCAGCCGGCCCCGGTCCGTGTCGGTGCCGTGGCGGAAGGCCCGGGCGAGGCCGGTGTCAATCGGATAAACCTTGCGTGGATTGACCTGCCGCTGGCGTACCGAGCGCGAGTCGATGCTGATGCTCTGGATCAGGTAGGCATCCTCGAGATACGCGAGGTAGTCGTGCAGACTGTTTATGCCGCAAGCGATGCCCTGGGACTTGAGGTCGTTATGGAAGCGATTGACGCTGAAGACGCAGGCGGGCGATCCGAGCAAGTGGCGTATCAGATAGCGCAGGGGTGGCAGGTTGCCGATGCCATGTCGCTCCACCACGTCGCGCAGAATGACCACGTCGACATACTCCTGCAGGATGCGGACTCGATAGGGCGTGTCGATGCCTTGCACTTCCGGGAAACCCCCGCAGTCGAGGTAGCTGCGCAGGCGATTGGCCAGGAGAGCGCGGCGGGCGCTGCCCAAGGGCTTGGTGACGCTCTCGTTCTCGCCCTGATGGCGCAGCGCTTCGCGGAAGCTGAAAGGGAATATTTCGGTGGCGACGGAGCGTCCGCGCAGGGTGGTGGCGATCTCGCGGCTCAAGAGCTTGGCCGAGGAACCGGTGAGCGTGATGTGCGCGTTCTCGGTATCGAGCATGCGCCGGACAAAACGCTCCCATCCGGAGACGTTCTGGATTTCGTCGAAGAAAAAATGGCATCGCCGCTGCTTGTTCTCCGGAAACAGGCGAAAAAAGGTTTCCGGAATGCGGTGCAGGTCGTTCCCGATCAGCGGAAAGAGGCGCTCGTCATCAAGATTGATGTAAAGCAGGCTTTCCTTGGGTGTGCCGGCGGCAAGCAGATCACTCATGGCCTGGAAAACGCGCCAGCTTTTGCCCGTGCGGCGCATGCCGATTAAGGTGTCGATTTTCCCGGCGAGTCGGGGTAGCGACACCTCGCGCCGGGTCAGTTGGGGGAGGGGGCGCTCCTGGAAATCGCCGATGACCTGTTCGAGAATGCTGCTCATAGAAAAGTGTAGTTCAATGAAAGACAATTATCATTAAAGTTGTCTCTCATGTAAAGTTACCTTTCCGACAATTGTCGGTAAGTTGGGCTATTTGCATTGACTTCTTCCCCGCCCTTAAGAGACGAGGATTCCTACAGCGCTGTCCTCGCCCAAGCTCCTCGTCGTTGTCATGGGGTTGCTTCCCCATCAGATCGCCTGGACGGAGTCGCCTTCCTCGTTTCGCTAAATCCATCCGATGTGCCAGAGGCTTACCGCCTCTGTTATAATCGTCCGGCTTCGGTAGCGCCGTTCTCGGAAGAGGCAAGGGAAATGGGCTTTTCAGCCCATTTTCTATTTGTGCGATGTGTTTGCGAGCTTGAATGCAACTGATTGAATTGATAGAGACGACAGTTAAAGGCCTGGGCTACGAACTGGTGGAATTCGAAACCAGTCCGCGTGCCCGGTTGTTGCGCGTCTTTATTGATCGTCCCGAGTCCGACGGAACGACGAAAAGCGGTATCAACGTCGATGACTGCGCAACGGTCAGCAACCAGTTGAGCCGCGTGTTTACTGTCGAGAATATCGATTTCGATCGCCTCGAGGTGTCGTCTCCCGGGCTTGATCGTCCCCTCGTGAAGCCGGATGACTATCGTCGCTTTGCCGGTCAGGAGGTTCAGGTGAAGCTGCGTGTGCCGCTGGGCAACCAGCGCAACTTCAGCGGCGTCCTGGAAGGGCTTGAAGCGTCCGCTGACGTTAACTACGTCTGCCTGCGCGTGGATGAAACACAGCATCGCTTTGCACTCGACAATATTGATCGGGCACGGCTGGTGCCGAAGTACTAATACTATGCTGGAGAACTCCCATGAGTCGTGATCTGCTGTTGCTTGTCGATGCACTGGCCCGCGAAAAGAACGTGCCACGAGACATCGTGTTTGGCGCCCTGGAACTGGCACTGGCGTCGGCGACAAAAAAGCGCACAAACGAGGAAGCCGACGTTCGAGTCGATATCGACCGGGAGACAGGCGAATACGAGTCATTCCGGCGCTGGCTGGTGGTGGCGGACGATCAGGTTGAGAACCCGGAACAGCAGATCGGCCTTACTGCGGCGCAAAAGCAGATTGCCGACATCGCACTTGAAGATTTCATCGAAGAGGGCCTGGAGCCTGTCGATTTCGGCCGCATCGGCGCGCAGGCAGCCAAGCAGGTGATCCTGCAAAAGATCCGCGACGCCGAGCGGGAGCAGCTCCTGAATGACTTCCTCGAGCGCAAGGAGTTTCTGGTCAGCGGTACGGTCAAACGCATGGAGCGTGGCAGCGCCATCGTCGAGGCAGGGCGTATCGAGGCCTTGCTGCCGCGTGATCAGATGATCCCGAAAGAGAACCTTCGCCCCGGCGACCGGGTGCGTGCCTGGCTGATGAAGGTGGATCGCGCAGCGCGCGGTCCCCAGCTCATCCTGTCCCGTACCGCCCCCGAGTTCATCATGAAGCTGTTCGAACTCGAAGTGCCGGAAATTGAAGACGGGCTGCTGGAGATTCGCGCGGCGGCTCGTGATCCGGGCATGCGCGCGAAAATTGCGGTCAAGTCCAATGATCCGCGTGTCGATCCGATCGGTACCTGTGTCGGCATGCGCGGTTCGCGCGTGACGGCGGTGACCAATGAACTCTCCGGCGAGCGTGTCGATATCATTCTGTGGTCAGCCGATCCGGCGCAGTTCGTGATCGGCGCACTGGCACCGGCAGAAGTCCAGAGCATCCTGGTGGATGAGGAAAAACATGCAATGGACGTGGTTGTCGACGAGGACAACCTGGCCATTGCCATCGGGCGCGGCGGACAAAACGTCAGGCTGGCATCCGAGCTTACCGGGTGGACGATCAACCTGATGACGGTCGAGGAATCACAGCAGCGATCGGAATCCGAAAACAGCACGATACGCAGCCTCTTCATGGAAAAGCTGGACGTCGATGAGGAGGTGGCGAACATCCTCATCGAGGAAGGCTTCTCGACTCTGGAGGAAGTGGCCTATGTCCCGTTGGCGGAGATGCTGGAGATCGAGGCATTCGATGAGGCAACGATCAACGAGTTGCGCGACCGTGCGCGCAATGTGTTGCTGACGGAAGCCATTGTCGACGAAGAGCAGATGGAAAAGGTCTCCGACGAATTGTTGGGACTGGAAGGCATGGACAAGCCGCTGGCTGCCAAGCTGGCGAAAAATGGCATCACGGATCGCGATGCCCTGGCCGACCTGGCGACTGACGAATTGATGGAAATGACCGGCATTGAGGCGGAGCGCGCGACAGCCCTGATCACGGTGGCGCGCGCCCACTGGTTTGCGGAAGAATGAGAGGTCCGGCATGGCATTGATGACAGTTTCCCAATTCGCCAGCGAGCTGAAGATGCCGGCCCCTGCTCTCCTGGAGCAGTTGGCCAAGGCGGGCGTCAGCAAGCAGGCGTCAAACGATACGCTTTCGGAGCAGGACAAGACCCGCCTGCTTGATTACCTGCGCAAGTCGCACGGTGAAACCGCGCCGAAGGCCAAGATCACCCTGACGCGCAAGCAGACTACCGAGATCCGGGCGTCCGATTCAACCGGCAAGGCACGCACGATCCAGGTTGAGGTCCGCAAAAAGCGTGTTTTCGTCAAGCGCGACGCGGCCGAACTGGCAGCAGAAGCCGAAGCCGAGAAGGCAAAGGAAGCGGAAGCCCTGATACCCGAGGTGCAGGTCGATCCGGCGCCAGTACCGGCTCCGGAACCCGAGGTCGTGCCCGAGCCCGTTCCTGAGCCCGAGGTCGTGGTCGAGGAGCCCGTTGCTCCAGAGGTCGTCGCTGCTGAGCCATCGGCACCAGCGCCTCAGGTGGTGAGGCGCCCGATTCTGGACGCCGAACAACTGGCCATTCGCGAGGCAGAAGCCAAGCGGAAGGAGCGGCTCTCGGCGATTCAGGCGGCGGAGTTCAAGGAAAAGGGCGAGCGCGAAGCACGCGCCCGTGCCGAGGCCGAGGCACGTCTCGCAGAACAACAGGCGCAACTTGCAGCGGCTGAGGCTAAGAAGGCCGCCGAACAGGCACCCGGCGCCGGCGTCTCGGGCACCATTCACAAGCCGGCCGGAAAACCTGACGATGCCAAGGGTAAATCAGCCAAAAAGGATGCCTGGAAGGAAGATGCCGCCAAGAAGCGGGCGATCAAGACGCGCGGCGATACCGGCACATCCGGATGGCGGGGCGCCAAGGGCGGCGGACGACGCCATGGCCATGCCGAGGAGGCACCGCCGCCTGCTCCGGCGGAACTCATCGTGCGCGAAGTCCACGTGCCTGAAACCATCACGGTCGCCGATCTGGCGCACAAGATGACCGTCAAGGCGACGGAAGTGATCAAGACCCTGATGAAGATGGGATCGATGGTCACCATCAACCAGGTCCTCGACCAGGAAACGGCGATGATCCTCGTCGAGGAAATGGGCCACAAGGCATTCGCCGCCAAGCTGGACGATCCGGACGCCTTCCTCGCGGATGATGCAGCTCACAAGGATGTCGAACACCTGCCGCGCGCACCCGTCGTGACTGTCATGGGCCACGTTGACCACGGCAAGACGTCCTTGCTCGACTACATTCGCAAGAGCCGGGTGGCCCATGGTGAAGCCGGGGGCATTACCCAGCACATTGGGGCCTATCACGTCGAGACGCCCCGTGGAATGATCACCTTCCTCGATACGCCGGGCCATGAGGCCTTCACGGCGATGCGTGCACGGGGTGCCAAGGCGACCGACATCGTGATACTGGTTGTCGCTGCCGATGACGGCGTAATGCCGCAGACGCGCGAGGCCATCCATCATGCCAAGGCGGCAGAGGTCGCGCTGGTCGTGGCCGTAACCAAGGTGGATAAACCGGAAGCCAATCTTGAGCGAGTCAAGCAGGAGCTTGTCGCTGAAGGAGTGGTACCGGAAGAGTATGGTGGCGATTCACCCTTCGTCGGCGTTTCCGCAAAGACCGGACAGGGCATTGATGAACTGCTTGAGCAGGTACTGTTGCAGGCCGAGGTTCTCGAACTCACGGCACCGGTCGATGCTCCGGCCAAGGGTTTGGTGATTGAGGCACGCCTGGACAAGGGGCGCGGCCCGGTGGCGACCATTCTGGTTACTTCCGGCACCATGAAGCGCGGTGATGTACTGCTTGCAGGTGCGGTATTCGGCCGGGTGCGCGCCATGATTGATGAGAATGGCGATCCCATTGATACGGCCGGCCCGTCGATTCCGGTGGAGATCCAGGGCCTGACCGACGTTCCGGCCGCTGGCGATGAAGCAATGGTGCTGCTCGACGAGCGCAAGGCGCGCGAAATCGCGCTCTTCCGCCAGGGCAAGTTCCGCGATGTCAAACTGGCTAAGCAGCAGGCCGCGAAACTGGAAAACATGTTCGAACAGATGGCCGAGGGCGAGGTTCGGACTTTGGCCCTGGTCATCAAGTCCGACGTTCAGGGCTCGCAGGAGGCGCTGGTCCAGTCACTCAACAAGCTTTCCACCGACGAAGTGAAGGTCAATGTGGTGCATGCTGCTGTCGGTGGCATCAGCGAATCGGACATCAACCTCGCCGCCGCCTCGAAGGCCGTGGTGATCGGCTTCAACACGCGAGCCGATCAGGGCGCCCGCAAGGCAGCCGAAAGCCTGGGCGTCGATATCCGCTACTACAACATCATCTATGCCGTGGTTGATGAGGTCAAGGCGGCACTCTCGGGCATGCTGGCGCCGGAAAAGCGCGAGGTGGTGATCGGTATGGTCGATATCCGCCAGGTGTTCCGCATTTCGAGGGTGGGCTCGGTGGCGGGTTGCATGGTGCTTTCCGGCATCGTGCGGCGCAACTCGGCCGTACGCGTCCTGCGCAGCAATACCGTGATCCATACCGGCGAGCTCGACTCACTGAAGCGTTTCAAGGACGATGTCCGCGAAGTCAAGGAAGGCTTCGAATGCGGCCTCAGCCTGAAGAACTTCAATGACATCAATGAAGGTGATCAACTGGAGATCTTCGAGATTCAGGAGATCGCCCGCACGTTGAGCTGACGCAGATGGCGCCCAGACGTGCGCCCACGCATGGCTTTTCGCGGTCGGATCGCGTTGCCGAACAGATCCGCCGCGAACTGGCGGATCTGATTCGCTTCCACCTGAAGGATCAGCGCATAGCGGCAAAAATGGCGCTGGTGACCGTGTCTGCTGTCGAGGTGACGCCGGACTACGCCCACGCCAAGGTGTTCTACACGTCACTTGCCGACGGGGCGCAGAATGCCGAACTTGCGCAGGCCTTCGCGCGATCGGCCAGTTTCCTGCGTCGCGAACTTGGCAAGCGGGTACGTATCCATCATGTACCCGAGCTCCATTTCGTGTTCGACGCATCTGTTCAGGAGGGCGCACGTTTGTCCAGGCTGATCGACGAGGCGGTCGAATCGGATCAGCGGCGCGAGGGCGATTGAAGCAGCCGCGCGAACCTCGCGCCAGGATCTTGCGACGACGGATTGATGGTGTCCTGTTGCTGGACAAGCCGGTAGGCATGAGTTCCAACGCGGCACTTCAGGCGGCTCGCAGGGCGTTCCGGGCCGAAAAGGCGGGGCATACCGGGACGCTGGATCCCCTGGCCTCGGGTCTGCTGCCCTTGTGTTTCGGTGAGGCAACGAAATTTGCCGGCGAACTGCTGGATGCCGACAAACAGTACTTCGCCACCGTGCAGTTGGGTGTGACCACGGATACGGCAGACGCGGAGGGGGTAATCCTCCAGACCCGGCCCGTTGTTACGTCACGCCCCGAGATCGAGGCGGTGTTGTCCGGGTTCCTGGGCGATATCGACCAGGTACCGCCAATGTATTCCGCCCTTAAGCGAGACGGGAAGCCCCTTTACGAATACGCCAGGGCAGGAATCGAGATTGACCGCGCTGCGCGCCGGGTCCGCATCCACGAGCTCGGGCTGGATAGCTGCACGCTTGACGAAGGTGCCAATCGTATTTCGTTTTCGGTGCGATGCAGCAAGGGCACGTACGTACGCACCCTGGCTGCCGACATTGGTGAGCGGCTTGGATGCGGCGCGCATCTGGCGGCACTGCGCCGGACCGCCATCGGCGCGCTCGATGTGGCCAGTGCCGTGTCCCTCGCTACCCTTGAATCGACATCGGCCTCCGCCAGGGATGAGTTGCTGTATCCCCCGGATTTCCTTCTCGGCACCGTGGACGCGGTACGACTCGATACGGATTACGCAGCCCGCCTGCGTCACGGTCAGCCTGTCAAACATCCGGGAACCCCGGGGCAACGCTGGCGGGCCTATGACGAGACCGGTGTGTTCATCGGTCTCTGTCTGCAAACGGAGGGACTGATCAAGCCCTTGCGGCTGATCGCCACTGGCGCGGATCCTACTTCGCCTGACGAGGATCGAATGCAGGAAACTTGATCATTGTCCGGGCATCCGACTATAATTCCATGTTCTCCAAGAGACCAATACTTTCCAGATTCAGCAAGGAACATACAATGGCAATAAGCACCACCGACAAGGCCGGCATCGTCGCCAGCTACCAGCGTGCAACCGGCGACACGGGGTCCCCCGAAGTTCAGGTCGCCCTCCTGACGGCGCGTATCAACGATTTAACGAGCCATTTCAAGGCGCACACAAAGGATCACCATTCCCGCCGTGGCCTGCTCAAGATGGTCAGCCAGCGTCGCAAGATGCTGGATTACCTCAAGGGCAAGAATGCCGACAGTTACCGCTCGCTGATCGAGCGGCTCGGCCTGCGCAAGTAATCGCTTCCCCCGCGCAGCCCGGTCCGGGTCACTTTTTTCGCGCGATGCGCTCTGCGCCACTCCTAGCGCGAGCTTGCTGAACCAGCCGGCATGGCCACGAAGGCTATGCCGGCTTTTATCTTTTGCAGAAAGGAATCATTGTGCTGAATCCGATCAAGAAAAGTTTTGCCTATGGTGCGCATACCGTAACCCTGGAAACGGCGGAGGTTGCCCGTCAGGCGGGCGGTGCCGTAATGGTGACGATGGATGACACCGTGGTACTGGCGACCGTGGTAGGTGCCAAGAACGCCAAACCCGGCCAGGATTTCTTCCCGCTGACGGTGGATTATCAGGAACGCAGCTACGCAGCGGGGCGCATTCCCGGCGGCTTCTTCAAGCGTGAGGGGCGCCCCTCCGAGAAGGAGATCCTGACGTCGCGCCTGATCGATCGTCCGTTGCGTCCCCTGTTTCCGGATGCCTTCTACAACGAAGTTCAGGTTGTGTGTACCGTGATGTCCTGCAACCCGGAAATCGACCCCGATATTCCCGCCATGCTCGGTGCATCGGCGGCGATGGCGATTTCCGGCATTCCGTTTGCCGGCCCGATCGGTGCCGCGCGTGTCGGCTACATCGATGGTCAGTACGTCCTGTGTCCGACCAAGACGCAACTGCAAACCACCCAGCTTGATCTGGTAGTGGCGGGTACCGAAGCTGCCGTACTGATGGTCGAATCCGAAGCACAGCGCCTTTCCGAAGAAATCATGCTGGGCGCCGTGGTGTTCGGCCATGACCAGATGCAGGCTGCGATCAAGGCCATCAACGAACTTGTCGAAGCCGCCGGCAAGCCCGAATGGGACTGGCAGGCACCGCCCAAGAACGAGGCCCTCATCGCCCGCGTCGCCGAACTGGCAGAAGCCGAACTTCGCGAAGCCTATCGCATCACCAGCAAGCAGGCGCGCACCCAGAAGACCCGCGAGATCACCGCGAAGACCATTGCCGCCCTGACCGAGGGTGTGGAGAACGCTCCGGACGCCAACCTCGTAGGCAATACGGTATTCGAGCTCGAAGCCAAGATCGTGCGCAGCCAGATCCTCAACGGCGAGCCGCGTATCGATGGCCGGGATACACGCACCGTGCGCCCGATCGTGATCCGCAATGGCGTCCTGCCGCGCACCCATGGGTCGGCGCTGTTTACGCGCGGCGAGACCCAGGCCCTGGTGGTCGCCACCCTGGGCACCGGGCGCGACGAGCAGATCATCGATGCCTTGCAGGGCGAGTATCGTGACCGCTTCATGCTTCACTACAACATGCCTCCCTATGCGACTGGCGAGACCGGGCGCGTTGGTACCCCCAAGCGTCGTGAAATCGGTCACGGCCGCCTGGCAAAGCGCGCGCTGCTTGCCGTGCTGCCGTCCACCGAGGATTTCGGCTATTCGATGCGTGTGGTGTCGGAAATCACCGAATCGAACGGTTCGTCGTCGATGGCTTCGGTGTGTGGCGGTTCGCTGGCCCTGATGGATGCCGGCGTGCCGCTCAAGGCTCCGGTGGCCGGTATTGCGATGGGACTGATCAAGGATGGTGGCCGTTTTGCCGTACTGACCGACATTCTCGGTGACGAGGATCATCTCGGCGACATGGACTTCAAGGTTGCAGGTACCGAAGACGGCATCACCGCGCTGCAGATGGACATCAAGATCCAGGGCATCACCAAGGAGATCATGCAGGTCGCGCTGGCCCAGGCCAAGGAAGCCCGCCTGCACATTCTCGAAAAGATGAACGCCTCGATGTCCGGTCATCGCGACGAAGTGTCGACCTTTGCACCGCGCATGATCCACATGAAGATCAATCCCGAGAAGATTCGTGACGTGATCGGCAAGGGTGGCGCGGTGATCCGCGCACTGACTGAAGAGACCGGTTGCGTGATCGATATCGAGGATGATGGATCAATCACGATTTCTTCGGTCAATGCCGATGCTGCGCAAGTGGCCAAGAAGCGTATCGAGGACATCACGGCCGAAGTTGAAGTCGGCAAGATCTATGAGGGCACGGTGCTGCGTCTGCTGGATTTCGGTGCCATCGTCAGCCTGCTGCCTGGCAAGGATGGACTGCTGCACATCTCACAGATTGCCACCGAGCGTGTCAATGCCGTGTCCGACTACCTCAAGGAAGGCCAGATCGTCAAAGTCAAGGTCATCGAGACCGACGACAAGGGCCGTGTGCGCCTGTCGATGAAGGCGATTGCCGCCGACGTGGCGGCGCCTGCAACGACGCAGTAAGGTTTTTGCAGCAGACAAACAAAAAGGACGCCCAGGCGTCCTTTTTGTTTTTGGGGAGCAGGTGAGAACTACTTTCCGACCTGTTTTTCCCGGTGTTCCTCAAGTGTCTTGCAGTCGATGCACATGGTGGCAGTCGGACGTGCTTCCAGGCGCTTGAGTCCGATTTCGACGCCGCAGGAGTCGCAGTAGCCATACTCGCCGCTATCGATACGGGCAATCGATTCATCCACCTTCTTGATCAGCTTCCGCTCGCGATCACGGTTGCGCAACTCGAGCGCGATGTCGGACTCCTGACTGGCCCTGTCATTCGGGTCGGCGAACACGGTAGCTTCGTCCTGCATCGTGTGCACAGTGCGTTCGATATCTTCGCTGAGTTCTTCCTTCAGCAGGTTCAGGATGTCCCGGAAATGGGCAAGCTGGCGAGGGTTCATGTACTCCTCGCCCTTCTTCGCCGCATACGGCGGGAATTGCTTTTTGTGCAGCAGATCTTCAGCCATTGCAAGGTGCCTGTCGCTTCGGAATCCGGCTTTATAAACGAAACGCGGCCTGACCGCAAGCTGCGGAGAGCACGCCTATTTCCGAT
>Ga0172367_10005491_pt1 | contig 15298 bp, 20 predicted proteins | sample Lak10m_FD_114542 | JGI IMG/M metagenome (GOLD analysis project Ga0172367, IMG submission 114542) | Freshwater microbial communities from Kabuno Bay, South-Kivu, Congo - kab_022012_10m | ecosystem: Environmental > Aquatic > Freshwater > Lake | place: Democratic Republic of the Congo: South-Kivu... | reverse complement strand
CATTTTTAACTGGTGGTTCTTTTTTTGATTCTTCTTTTAGTTTAGGGGTCGGATCTGGTATTCCATTTATTGAACGCGATGTGGATTTTTCAACAGAAATAATTGAAGCTGGATAGGTGTGATCTGCTTTCACTATTTGTAAAGATACTTTATCTCCTCTCTGTGGCAAAACTTCTACCTTACTAGCATCCACTATAACTCTGCCACCACCTATATTATTACCAAGATTTTTTATAAAATTTTTATATTTTGGATCAGATTCTGGTAAATTTATTATATTTGAATCTACAGATAGTAGTTCTATAGATTTTTCATCAGAAGAATAATATATGACTTTGTAATCGCCAGATTTGCTATTTTCGTCATATCCATAATTATCTGACGATATAAATGCGGCAAGTTCTTGATTAAAATTAAAAACAGCAGCCACTTCTCCACTTACGGTGTTTAATTCGGCACCGTTACTTAATGGGAGTGGTCTGCTGTAGTTGGCGTTTGTTTTAGTAGAACCAGCGTTTTCTAATTGTCTTTCAGTATTTGGTACTGCCGAATCAAATATTTCTGGAAACTTTTTTTGGTAAGACATTCATTATAACTCCTTTTTCTCTTTAATCATGTCATAAAGACTGTCTTTATCAATTTTTTCTTCTTTATTTTCTTTCTTTTCCATCATTGCAATAATTTTAACCAATTGCTCATTTGAACGTTGCAATGTCTCTACATATTTGGCGGCAGTTTGTCCTGCTGCCGTATGATTTGTTTTATTGTTGAGAATGTCATCTCTTAATTCGTATAATAGATCAGAGGTTACTTCTCGATCTGCTTGAATGTTTTTTATTGCATCTTCTAGCAATTTACTCTTATCAAAATCTTTCATAACCTATCGTCCCACTCTCTCTTAAATTCTGTATATCTGATTCTTATTTTGTTAAGACTAGATGTAATTTGTTTTGAATTTAAGCCAGTTATTTCCCTCATGTAAATATAAATAGCCTTCTTGTTAAAAATTTCTATATTGTCTTTATTGTGTAATATTTGTTTTACTGATTCTAGGATTTTAAGATCTTGTTCTTTTAAAGAACCGCCCCAAGTATCAATGTCTTTCAACAAATCATCCCAAAATTGCTCTTGTTCTTGTCTTTCATGATAATCGTTTGTGATCATATGTTGTTTTTCTACTTCAGTAGTTTCTTCTTCATATGACACTTCATTGGTTAAGTTTTTATTGTTGCTTTTAACTTTATGAATAAACCAATTCTTTGTAATAACTGAAAAGTAAGAGAATGCTTTATAACCCTTGCTCGGATCGTACTTCTCCAATATCGTCATTAGCCAAAATTTACACTCTTCTCTAAGGCTATCTATATTTGGAAGATTGGTAAATTTATAAGTATATATAATTTTATCTACCATCTCATTAAACGCTGGGGCGATGTAAGTCTCATAAAGAATTTCTTTCTCGCGTCTACTGGTAGAAGAACAGTAATCTATTACTGCTTTTTCGTGTTCAGATGAAAAATAATATTTGTTTGACATTATTTCTTGTTTTCCTCCGCGTCTTTTGTAGGTTCAACAAGAAAAGCTTTATTGAAATCTTCTATATCATTAATAATTTCTTTAGTATGTTTTATTAATTTTTCTAGTGTTATGTCGCCATAAAACGTTGGAGCTTCGTAAGTTTGTTGTAAATGTATTGAGTATACATTTAATAATTGTTTGAGTTCGTCTACATTGTCAGTAAATTGCTGCATTTTTTGCAGCAAATATCTAGAATATCTATATAAAACAATCGATAATGTTATAAATACAACACATAAACCCGCTAATAATCCAATCATTATTTGCCTCTCATTTGTTCTTTTTGTTCTTGAAGCTCTTTTCTTGACTCTTCAATAAAGTCTCTGGTCTTTTGACCGACCTTATTATTATTTTTATAATCCATAACTTCTGTTAATTTGTTAATTGTAGTGGTATAATTGTAAATTTTTTTAAAATTATTTTGTTTACAAAATGGGCATTCAAGTGGTGTTTCATCATAATCATGATATTTTGACCATTGTTTATTACACTCTTTACATTCATATTGATAATTTGGCATTTTTATTCTACCACAAAATCTTGTTTTGAATCCATTTTAAAACTTGGTGGATTTTTTACAAAAAGTTCACCATCTGTTACATAAAAATCTAAGTCTTTTATGAGTGGCATAATATCTATTTCTTCCGCAATACATTTTTGTAGACACATTAACAATGCTGCTGCGGCTTGATCTGAAAATTTCATTATTTTTCTCCTTCATTTTTATTTATTATAATACAACATGGAGTTGTTTTTATCAAATTTTGATACTGTGTATAAGCATCTGTAAAGTTTTCAAATGAATCTTTCACTATTAAAGCTTCGATTCTATATTCATCAAAATCACATACCTCGCACAATTCGTATCTCATTTTTCCTCTATATTTTTGCTTTAGTTATGTATAGCAAAGTGTTATTTTTGCACTTTATAAAAGCATTGGGGTATGGATCTTGAAGACACCTAATTTTATTATATATTTCCTCTGCTGTAAAGTTCTCAAAATCATTTAAATGGATTTCGCTCATTTCTTTTTTTCTTCTTTTATAAAATGTGGATTCATCTTCATTCTGTTTTTTTCTAGAAATAAAAATCCCATTTTTTTCATATTCTTCTATTATTGAAACAATTTGCAAATAAGAAACGTTTTGTATTCTTGAAAATATTTCTTCTAAATTTCCATCGAGACTAAATTCAACTTGTCTAAGTATATCTCCCGCGTCTAATTTAGAATTCATTAAAAAAAGAGTAACTGCGCTATTTTTTTCACCATTCATAATTTGATTTTGTATAGGACTTCCACCTCTATATTTCGGCAACGGAGAAGGGTGTAAACAAACACATGGTTTATTATTTACTATGTTTTCTGGTACTATAGTACTCCATCCTACAAAAAATATTAAATCAAATTTTTCAATATTTTCATTTTTTAATTCTTGATCAGTACTAATATATTTAAAATTAGCCTTTCCGCTATTATGTTGTGAAACGTGCTTTACTTTATAAAACAATGATTCTCCCCAATCTCGGTATGAACAGTAAAGTATATTTAATCCTCTATCCATCTTAAAACCTCAAAAGCTTCAGCGTGTAACATATTTGACTGTATACCTCTTACAGCGGCTAAATTTTTAATCATTTCTGGGCTTCTGAACACTCTTACTTGCGAACTCAATGTTTGATATGCAGAAATTTTTTGTTCTACATCCAATTTTTTAAAGTAAGATGGAGTAAAATGATGATAATTATGATTCCATAAATCTTGGACCTGCTCATAAATAAAAACTCTTTTTACAAAAAAATTTAAATCATGTGGTCTTAACGCCGTTAAAGCCGCTTCATATACAACTCTATGATCTTGGTTATATGATGGAGTTGGTATATAAATTTCTTGTGGGCTTACATCATTTATAGTTTTTTCAAAACTTGGTATTAAATCTTGTAATTTATAGTTATTAACCTTATTCTCCAAAATTTGGTATTCAAAATTAAACCTATTTTGTAATTTATTTAGTTCTTCTATTCTTTGGTTCTGCTCCGGTCTTTTTAATACCCAATCAAATTTAATTGCACTTTCATCACAACCACAATACAAAATAAAAGTATTTTGATCGATTGCGCTAAAACAACCCAAGACTTCATCATCTATATGCGGAGATACAATCAGGCGTTTTTTATTCATTTTATCATTTCCAAAAATTCTTTCATACGAGCTTTCCAAGTATGTTTTTCAATCGCAATTTTATAAGATTTCATAGCTAATTGCTCTCTAGCTTCTTTATTGTGTAAATAATAATTTACAGTATCGACCCAATTTTGTTTATCTGATACTACAATTGAACTATCAAATAATTCAGAAACTAATGGATGATCACAAATTTGAAAAGCTCCTGCTAAAGCTATATTATAAACGCTTTGATTTAAATCAACTCTATCTGGTATATGTCCTAGCCCCTCTATTTGATAATCATAATGAAAATTAATATTCACCTTCGTACTATTTCTTATTGTATTTGCTTGTTCATATGGTATGAATGGAACACCATAACCATTATAAGACATACCAGCTAAATAAAAATTGTAAGAATTATTATTTAAAAAAGGATAGAGATATTTACTTTCGTTTCTATCCCCATGAGCTAAAGTGCCGATAAAACAAATATCATATTGTTCTGTTTTATTATGAGGGTAAAAATAATGATTATTGCCAGCCAAGGGAACATTTAATAACTTGAAACCAATATCTGAAAAAAAACTAGTAAGTGCTGGGCTTTTATGCTGCGTTGTTAAAAAATAATCTATTAGTCCTTTGTAATGGACAAAATCATCTCTCATACTATCCGTAGCACAAACTATTACTGTTTTAGGATTAGATTTCTTTACTTCTTCAAAATCAGAGGCATTCATTGATCCGACATATACAATTAAATCATAATTTTGTCCAATACAAGATCTAATATTATGAAACTCTATTGGATAAAATACCACATCATGATATAAATCTCTAAAACCAAATCCCCATTCTCGTAATATTGGTGTTGGATGATTGTTTGTATCAAATAAGGCTATTTTCATGCTTAAAACATATTTTGTAGTTGTTCAAACGAAACAGGTCTTACAAGCAATTCTCTGTTGTTTTCTAAAAAAGCAAAATTAGATTCCACACTTAAAGAATGTGGTAATTGCGCGCCCCTTCTTACAAAACCAGAAAAAGAAGGAGTTACAGCGTGCATTTGTAAATCGTTTCTTTTTCCTAATTCAGCAAAAGCTTCCCAAGCATTATAACAAAAGTTAGGAGTTAATAGCCATTCGGCTGTTGGATTTATATCATCCATAATAATAGTGCCATTTGGATTTAATCTGCTAATTGCATTTTCAAAATCCTTTAAAACTTGTCCTTTTTCATGGTCGGCATCAATAAAAATTAAATCCCAAGTTTTATTTTTACCTATTGAATTAAAAAAATCATCAGTTGACATATTGTGCGTAGCTCCACAATAGGGATTTATATCAACCGATTCTTTTTCTGGACATATGATGTGGTTAAACGTATTATTTGCATCTCTTAGACCAAGTTCTAGATAACTTTTATGTCCAAACTTATTCGCAAAAAAATTTATGATTTCTTTATAATGTATTTGATTAATATGCGGGTTATCCATGTGTTAATTTCTCCTTTTCAAAAATTTTTTCCCAACCTTCAGAAATTCTACCACCTATTCTAGAAAAATTAAAGTATACAGACTCGTTTCTTGCCTTTAACAATACTGTTGGATTTATATGAGAAGTATATGCATTTCCCTCTACTTCAAAATTCCAAGGACTATAGTGTGGCTTTAAAACATCCTTTAAATAATCCGTTTTCCATATTGCTGGTTGAACTGAATTTAAATATTGACTATTTCTATCGAATAAAAATAAATCGTCTTCTAGCTGTTTTAAGGTATAAACATCTGGAGGGTACAACTTATCAAACATAATTTTTTGAGCCGAGTACTTATTGAGTATCTCTACATGATTTTTAATAAAATCTTGTGTTATTGGCTCAGTAAAATAATAATCTTCCAAAAGAAGACAAACATATTCAGTTTGTACTTTCTCTAATCCCTGTAACATTCTATAGCCCCAAGCGATATTTTGACCGGGAAGTACATTTTCATATCCATCATATGGAATGGGAATAGTTTCTCCAACAAAAATATTTTTAGTTTCTAAATTCCAATATCTTTTATATAATATATCAAAATTTTTCCATAATGGGCTATACAAATCACACGAACCAATAACCACAGTCAACTTATCTTTCATAAAATTTTATCCTTTTTGAAAAATTTTTTTTCAAATACTTATTATACCATATTTCTTGAGTTTGTTCTAGCAGTATATTAGCACCCAAATTCAAGGCTGGTGTTACCCTTAGCAGATCATTGTGTATATTTGTTGAAGACCCAACAGATAGAACCCATTTGCTTTTTTTAATTAAGTCAGCCATTTGTCCTAAGCTCATATTATCTACATGATATATTTCATATTGCTTTTTTAAAGAATCTATAATTTCTTTTCTTCTTGTTAATAAACACCCATACGACAACACTTCTATTTCTTTATAACAATTTATATAATGTGAATCTAGATTTGGCAAATATGGAACAAAAATGTTTGATGGACGATAATGTAAATTTTTTTCCGAATATTCATAAACTTGAATAGCATTAGTTAAAAGATAATTATATTCAGATATGTTTTTTTCAGGCAAATCAAAATCTTCTGTGTTATAGACAACATATGGTTTTTCTTGTTTTTGTTCTCTATCCCAAAAAAATTTAATTGGTGTATTTCCAATTTTTTCTTTTAATAAATCTCTTATTTCATCTCTAATATATTCATGAAATAAATTATTTTTATTTTTTTTAAAATTTTTTTTAAAATTGTTCATTTAAGATTAAATTCTTTGTAGTATCTCTTCCACAGAAAAAAATTCTACCTCATTTGAATATGGTCCCTTTTCTAAAATCTTTTCGTGTAAGTTTTCTCCGACTTGTAAACCAATATATTTAATTCTGACTCTCTCTCTATCATGGGGATAATATTTTTGAATCATCGCTTCTAATAGATCTTCGACTTTCATTGATTTCATTAACGGGATAAATGGAGAGCTATCGGTAGCTTTTTCCATACAATCAAAAATTAAGTTTACTGCTTCATCGACAGTCCAAAAAAATCTAGTAGCTTCTGGATCTGTTATTATTATTTCTTTGTCATTTTTTAATGATTCTTTCCACTTACAAAGAACTGAGCCGGTAGAATATAAAACATTGCCATATCTTACTATCCTATATTTTGTATCTGGATTTAAATTTTCATATTGTTGAACAAGTCTCTCCATTATTAATTTTGAGCCGCCGTATACACCGCTTACTTGCGCTGCTTTATCTGTGCTTATGGCGACAACAAAATCAAATTTTTGTTTTAAAGATTGCTCTAAAATATTAATAGAGCCAATTATATTTGTTTTTACGCATTCTCTAGTAAATTTTTCCGCTAATCCTACGTGTTTAGAAGCAGCCAAATGAAAGATCCCATCAATTCCCATGCAGGCTTGAGCGACCTCAAATGGATCTGAAATATCACCCGCGTAAATTTCTACACTAGGATATTCCTCTTTAAGATAAATTAATTTACCTTCATCACGCGCCATAACTCTCACTTGGACATTGTTTTCTAATAGTTTTTTAACTAATTTTTCTCCAAGAAAACCAGAACCACCAGTAACTAAATATTTTTTTCCATTCTCTAGCATCATAGCTCCTTTATTTGTTCACTAATACTCTTTATATCTAACTTAGAAACAAGTTGTTTTTTTGTAGTAAGTCTTCTATCAATTGAAATATTATCATTGTGTTTAACAATTTTTAAGTTTAAATTATATTTTTTACTTATCAATTCTAATAAATCATGTTTTGTTATATCGGTAGAATAAACATGAAATAAATTTTTTTCAAATAAATTTTTACTTATTATTTGTTGACATATTTCTGCGTAATGTTTAGTGGTTATACCATTCCATAGGTGATTTATATAGCCATTTACTTGTTTATCTTTCATTGATTTAGCCCAAGATATTAAACTTGCATTTTTATGTATTTCGTCGCCTATTATACTTGTTCTCAAAACCATACAATTTGTAGGCTCGCCAAGAGATTTACTTTTTCCGTATTCATCCAAACAATCATGTTTATCTTGCTCATTATAATTTCCATCTTTTCCAGAAAATACACAATCTGAAGTTATGTGTATAAGTCTTATATTGTTTTGATCACAAAAATCTGCCAATTTTCTTGGAAATATAGAATTTATATATATGTTGTTTGATAAGTTGTTTATCATGAACGGCTTTATTATGCCAATACAATTTATTACGTAATCAACATTTTGCAATATAGAAAAATCTGATTTTAGCGCATCAAAATAAATCGATTTTTCGCTTAACTTAACTTGTTCATTTTTATGAGTAAAAAATACTTCATGATTAGTATTTTCTAAAAAATATTTTACAACTGTATTTCCGAGAAGTCCTGTGCTTCCAAGGATCATTATCTTCATATTAGCCCCAATGAATCGCTAGTTGTTCTTAGGATATGTTTAGGAATATCCAAATTACCTTGTCCCATTGAATGTTCATATTTTATGCCGGGTCTTGCTTCATAAAAAGGAATATTTAATTTGTTTCTTACTTCTGCTTCCAATAAGTCTCTTTCTGTTACTAAGTCTTTTGGAGTTAAATGCTCAGTCCAAACGTATGAAACATAGCCACCGTTTGGATCACCTTTATAATAGTCTTGTTCTAATAAATAATCAATATTTTTTTGATACAATTTGTCCCCGCTAACGTCTGAAGTATATACGTAATGATCGCCATTTTTTACTGCTTCATCAAAATATGGCGAACCGGGATATGTTGTAATTATCGTGCAATCAAATTCATCTGGTTTTGTTTCCAATAACCAATTTTTTGTATTTTCTATTGTAGTTTTATTTTCGCCAGCGTGTCCTATGGACATTAAAGCTTTTACTTTCAAATTATATTTTTTTGCTATTTGAATACATCTTGTATTGTCTTCAATTGTTGCTCTTTTCTTAATATTAGAAAGAATTCTTTCATCGCCAGATTCAAAACCTGTTAAAATCCATCTAAAACCAGCTTTATGCATCATTTCTGCTTGTTCTTCTGTAAAGAGTTCTGCCTTAATGAATCCTCTCAAATTAAATTGGGTATTATGTTTTTTTTGTAGTTCACATATCTTTTTTAACATTGGTATCATATTTTTATTTACATTTAGTTCATCATCATAAAACATAAAACCTGAAAAACCATATTGTAGATGTAAGAACTCAATTTCATCAACAACCGATTGAACATCTCTTAGTCTAATTTTTCTTAAGAATGGAGAATTTCTTCCACTGCAAAAAGTACAGTAAAAAGGGCAACCCAATTGTGCAATTAAGCTGGTTGCTTTTTTACCATCAATATTATACTTATAAGAATTTATATCTACTAAATGTCTTGCTGGTAATGGAAAATTTGTGAATTGTTCATTGCTCAAAAACAATGATGAAGTCCTTACATCCGCGTCTATAATACCAGTATTTACTTTCAGTGCTTCAAATATTGCTATTTCTCCATCGCCACATACTAAAACATCATAATAAGATAATAATTTTTCAATATTTTTAGTTGCTCTATCGCTTTTCAAAAAATTATCTTCTTTTTCTTTCTTCGAAGCAGAATGCATTAAAGAAACGTGTGGTCCACCTAAAATTGTTTTTCTTGAATATTTTTTTATAAGATTTGCTATTTCTACAGCAAATGGAACTTGCGGAGTAGTTGCTGTTACTCCGAATGTTTTAATGTCTGTCTTACTATCTAAGTAATCCTTTAAAACATCCATATAATTTGAGATTCCACTCAAATCAATAAAATCAACTACATACCCAGAATTTTCTAGTACAGAGGCTATTTTTAAAATGCCTATGTTCATAAAAACTCTTTCGTCTAATAAAAAAGGAGATGGTGGAGTAATAAGACATATTTTTTCTTTCATGATATTTCCTTCTATTATGGATGATAAAAAAGTGCCCTATGTTTATGTTCTAAAGATTTGACTTCTTCTTTTGGTCTGTTACTTGTATAATAATATAGTATTAAAGATCTTCTACTTTTGTCTTTTGGGCATTTTAATGGTGTTGGATGACCATGAAATGAAAAATCATCTGTTTTAAAAATAACCAACTTGTTAAAATCTGGTTTTATTTTTTTAACACATTCTTTTGGTTTATTATCTTCTGTACGCGACCAGATCTCAAAGTGTCCATTCCAATCATCTTGCCATTCTTTATTAAGATAAATAATAACATTTAGTCTTCTGTGTACAGACATTAAATCATGCCAATTTCCATCTGCATGAACAGCCAATACACCACCTGAATTAATTTGATTAAACCCACCGCCCGTCAAATAAGGATCTGATATTATTCCTTCAACGCCTGTTAATTTTGATAAAAATCTTAAAAAATTACCGCTATTCAGAAACGATATCAAAGAAAAAGTAGTAGATGGAACTTCTTCGTCGTCCGACCAATTTGTTCTCCATTTCACTTGAGTATTTTCATGTTCTCTTTTATCCCACAGTGAAAAGTTTTCTTTATCAAACTCTTTTAAAACTTCATCTAGAATTTCTGGATTAAAAAAATTATTTATTTCAATATGATTGAATGGTTGAGTAGTAACAAAATTTTTATGCAAAGCATCTATATCAAATTTTTTTAAATCAACAAATTTTTTCATATTTTACGCCTTAGACATAATAATATCTATAACTAAATCCGATACGTTATTTCTATCATATTCTTCGGGAATAATCCAATCCCTCTTGATATTTTTCATTTTCTCGTAACACAAAAGTATATCTTCTTCTTTTAAACCACTAACTATATTAGAGCCGCAAGAAACAGTTTCTGGTCTTTCTGTAGTGTCTCGTATTGTTACGGCTGGCACCTTTAGTATACACGCCTCTTCTTGCACCGTTCCAGAGTCAGTAATCGACATAAAACTGTTTTCTTCCAGCTTTACAAAATCAAAAAAACCCAATGGCTCTAAAATTAAAATATTTGAATTGTGTACGTTAATGTTGTAGTTTTTTAATTTTTCTTTAGTTCTGGGATGGCAGCTAAAAACTATTTTATGTTCTTTAGATATTTTATCGAAACTGTTGAAAATATTTAATAGTCTATCATTGAAATCAACATTTTCTGCCCTATGGGCAGTAGCAATAATATAAGAATCTTTTCTTAAGTTTAGTTTTTCCAACACTTTAGAATCATTAATTTTTTTACCATAATAATTCATTATTTCTTTTATTGGATTACCAGTTACAATTATTTTATTTTGTTCATGTCCTTCTTTTATAAGATTGTCTTTGCTTAAATTAGTATATGGTAAATTTACACTAGAAACAGAATCGATTATTTTTCTATTTTTTTCCTCTGGAACCTTTAGATCATGACAACGATTGCCCGCTTCCATATGGTATACAGGTACATTATATCTTTCACAAATTATTGAAGTTAATGCTGAATATGTGTCTCCCAGAATTAAAGCTTTACTTGGTTTTTCTTCTAGAATAATTTTTTCAACACCAATAAGCATTTTTGATAATTGCTCTGCTGTTGTATTTGATTTAGAATCTATAATATAATCTGGTTTTCTTAATTCTAAATCATCCCAAAATATATCATTAAGATTTTTATCATAATTCTGCCCTGTAAAAACTATAATATTTTTACAAACTTTATCTAGTTTTTTTAAAATAACAGATAATCGAATTATTTCCGGTCTTGTTCCTATAATTGTTATAATTTTTTCTTTCATTTAAATTCTATTGTCTCATATTTGTTTTTATTTTTAATTTCTTCCGCAACTCGTAATTGCTTTTGTACTTTAACGTACATCTCGCTAATTGGATTTTCTTTATTATAAACATATAAAATGTCAGAAACATGACGACTTCTGTTACCAGCCATTTCCAGCATAGGAAACATAAAAGCTAAATCTGCTGTCGTTTCATAAAATTTACCAGTAGATGAATCAATAAAATCTTCTGGTCTTATTTTATTAAAAAGTTTTGCTTTGTATGTTCTTAAATGGGAAGCCTTCCAAGGAGCTTCCCTAAATAATTTATTGTCAATAATGAACTGTTCATATGGAGTTAGAAAATACGAATATACTATATTTGTTGGATATTCAACAAAACTACCATAAGTCATTAGACAATTTTCACTTATATAAATTTTATTTAATTTTTCGAAAACATCATCAGAGTATAACCAATCATCTCCATCTATATTTATATAAACGTCCTCATCGTCTTTACCAATGATCTTATAATTATCATAAAAATTTCTTAGTGGATATTTTTTTTCCTGATTCACAACTAAGCTGAATCTTTCGTCGTCGGCAATATTTTCTTCTATAACTTGTACCGTTGCGTCAGTTGACATATCATCAACTAATAGACATTCAAAATTTTTGTATGTTTGTTCTTTAATTGATTTGATCGTTTTATGAACCCATTTTTCTGTATTATAACACGGAACAACTATTTTAAAATTAATCATTGTTTTTCTCTAAAATGTATTCTATAGCAGAACTAATTGTGTTGTTAATAGTTTTATAACTATTATGATTCAACTTATTATTGCATTCTTGACTAATCGCAGCCCCTCCATACCAGTGAATTCCCAATACTTTTTCATTTGTAAGCAAATCCGTTTGAAATACATTTGTAGAATACAGCTTTTCTAACTTGGTATGATCAAATTTATAAAAAACATCTTGCTCAACATTAATTGTTTTTAAATTATATTTCTCTTCTATGTTTTGTTTTGTACCAAGATGATAATTTAATAATTCACAACCAAGGTCTTGGTAAAGATTTACGTTGTTTTTATTGGATGACAAATAACACAATTCTTTAAACATAAGATTTTTAGGCGTTGACAAGTAAAAGCCTATTTGGTGTCCAGCATCGTTGGGTAGAATTGATAAAGTGTTATCAAGCTCTTGGTGCATTGCGTTATTAAAATATGCTTTTTTCATTGGACGAACATATAAAATGTCCATATCGCTCCAAAAACCACCCTCCTGATACAACAATCTCCATCTTAAATAATCAGATTTTTGTGCTTCTCCTAATTTTTTAATATTTTCTGGAAAATCTACTGAAACTATCTTTATTGGCAGCTCCTTAACTTTCTCAAAATAATCATATTCAGATTTATAATCTACTGTATCGACTTGATGAAAATCATCAGACCAAGTTTTTTCTAGTGTTACTTCTTTTGGTATATAAAGTTTTACAGACCAATCTGGATTCATCTTTTTGAAACTATACAAAGTCATATATCTCATAAAAGACATTTTTTTAGAACCCCAATAAAAATGAGCCACTTTTGGTATGTTTCTCATATGCCAAGTAGTATATTTATCTAAAATCATGCTTCTTGTTATTGCATTCGCTTCTGTCACACACGCCCTATCAATATTGGATAGAGCATCTGGTGGGGAGTTGTGTCTTCCCAACACTTTATTTACATAAGCAACTCTTGTTTTTGTTCCCATTAGAACTGCCATATGATAATCTTCGCCGGGCATTTCAAGATATTTACCACATTCTCTTTGAAGTCTCATAGTAAACATAAAATTAACACCAAGATGACAAGCTTGATAATTTAAATCAGTCCATTCATCAATTATAAAAGGTTTTTCATCATCATGATCATCGGCTTTTGTTAATTTAACAATAATGCCTAAAAGCTTATATTTTTTAGCATTTAATGGCTCAGAAACAACAGAACGAACATTGTTTTGAATGAATTCACTATAAAAAGAAGATACAACAAATTCAATATCTCTATTTTGTTTTAAACAACTAACTAAAACTTCCAAATAGTCTTCAGTTTTTCTATCGTCGGATGAGATCCAAGTTCCAAATTCTCCACTTGCTCTTTCAAAACCATAATTTAGAGCAGAACCAGTACCACCATTTTTTTTAGTAAAAAATTTGAATCTTGGATCTTTTTTACAATAAGATTCGACTATATCCTCCGTATTGTCTGTAGAACCATCATTTACAATTAATACTTCAAAATTTGTATAAGTCTGTTTCAATAAGTCATCCAAACAATCTCTTAAATAATGGGCATCATTGTAAGTTGGTATGACTATTGAAATTAAATCTTTAACCATTTACATCCTCATAAGAAATATCATCTATTTTATATTCTTCTTTATAAAATTTTAAAGGAAATATTGTATTTGCCATTATATTATGAGCTTCAGTAAACTTTTTATTATTTTCAATGCCTTCTTTTAGTTTTTTGGCTTGTCCTTTAAATCTACCATAATCTTTATAAACTTCCATCATTTTTGTACAACAACTTACTTCTTTTGGGAAAGCCCACATTGAATCTTTTTCTAGAAGACCTTCCCATACTGCTTCTGGTTGTATTGGTTTTAAATCAAATTCTACTTTGGCAAAGTGTGATTTTTTCTTCCCATTTTCATCAACAAACAAAAAGTCTGATTGACCTCCCCACTCATGGGAAATAATTGGCAAGCCAGAATAAGCAGCTTCAAATAAAGGCAAACCAAAGCCTTCGCCATGAGTTAGCGAAAGAAGGCATTTGATTTTTGGGTGAACATAAAGAGAGTGTATTTCTGCATCGCTTAGTGATCCATGAAGTAAATATATTTTGCATAATGCATCCGAATATTGCTCTTTAAAAGTCGCAAGCATATTATTACAAAATATTTTATCTCTTAAACAATTATTGGCTCTACTGATTTTTAAGACAAGTCCAACTTTTTTATCTTTAAATGTTTTGTAAAAATAATCTACTGTTTTTTCAAGATTTTTTCTTGGACCAGCTTGAGCTACACACAAAAAATTAAAATCATAATCAAGTTCTAAATTTAAATTTGGAAGAGAATCAAATTTTTTAATTGGATATCCGACCACTTCAATCGGTCTTTCTAATTTTAATTCTACTTCTTTACCAAATTGATTGTTGGCTTTGTATATGGTTTTTTTAAAAATTTCCGCCGAGAACTGTGATGGGACGATAATTTTATCTACCGTTTGGTTAGCTTTCAAAAGCCATTGAGCAGATACTTTGGAAGTTTCAATACCGGCAGTAACGCCAATAGTTATTGGGGCAATTCTCTCCCATTCATTTGGCACAGTAACTAAAAGGGCAATATCGAATTGACCACCTTGTTGAAGAAAAAGTTGAGTCTTATTAATTATTTGATCAATATCTTTTCTTTCTTGATTATCTTCCCATAGCCAAGACGTTTGACCCCAAGGAAGTGGTTGAATAAAAATATCGAACAAATCACTTTCTGATTTTAATGATCTGTAAACCATTCTGGCGTGTTCTCCATAGCCAGAAGCAGTTAGAATTGGTGCTTTAATTAATATCTTCTTTTTCATTATTTAACCTCTTGTAGAGTCCAACTCGTATGACCCTTCCTTGTTTCCCACGAACCACAATTTTCAATAGTTTCATCCATGACTTCAACCCATTTTTTATTAAAGGAATCAAAACCATAATTCTTTAATACGTACTCTCTTCCTTTCGCTCCCATTTCTTTTCTTTTTTCTG
>Ga0172367_10005490_pt1 | contig 15300 bp, 7 predicted proteins | sample Lak10m_FD_114542 | JGI IMG/M metagenome (GOLD analysis project Ga0172367, IMG submission 114542) | Freshwater microbial communities from Kabuno Bay, South-Kivu, Congo - kab_022012_10m | ecosystem: Environmental > Aquatic > Freshwater > Lake | place: Democratic Republic of the Congo: South-Kivu... | reverse complement strand
GAGTCCACCCCGGAGCGACTTCTTGAAGTACCTGGCATCGGCGAGGATCGCAAGCAGAAAATTACCACCGCTTGGAAAGAGCAGAAGCAGGTCAAGGAGATTATGGTCTTCCTGCACGGACATGGGGTCAGCACCAATTTAGCAGTGAAGATATACAAAACATACGGGGATGCTTCCTTGGAGACCGTCCAAAAGAATCCGTACCAACTCGAACGTGACATCTACGGGGTTGGATTCAAAACCGCAGATCGCATTGCCCAGGCCCTGGGACTTCCAGCCGAACATCCCTCGCGCATCGAGGCGGGGATTGTCTTTGCCCTGAACGAGATGATCAACGAGGGGCACGTCTACGTCCCGCGTGAATTATTGGCGCAGAAAGCCATCGAGTTGTTGGCTGTGCCGCAGGAGTTGATCTCTCCAGCGCTCGAACGCCTGGCGCAGGATGAGCGCATCCGCCCGGAGTTGATTCCGCTGAATGAGAAAAAGGCGCAAGGCGGGGAGGTCTCCGAATCTCAGGCGATGTACGGCACGCCCGTCATCTATTTGACCCCGTTGTACTTCGGCGAGAAAGGGGTGGCGGAGCGGTTGCGGACTTTGGCGGGAGCTGCCTCACAGGTTGGGACGATGAACCACAGCCTCTTCCCCTTTGAGAATTTATCCGAGGAACAACAGGCTGCTGTGAACATGGCATTGACCCATTCGCTCAGCATTCTCACTGGCGGACCGGGGACAGGCAAGACCACCTGTTTGAAGGCGCTGATTTCCACGCTTGTCGAGCAGCACAAAAGTTTCGCATTAGCATCCCCGACAGGACGGGCGGCGAAGCGGCTCTCCGAGGCAACGGGACATCCTGCCAGCACCATCCATCGCCTGCTGGAGTTCTCCCCAGTGGAAGGTTTCAAGCACGATGACGCCAATCCGCTCGATTTGAATTTCCTCGTGGTGGATGAAGCCTCGATGCTTGACCTCTTGTTGATGAACAATCTGCTCAAGGCGGTGCGACCCGGTACGCATGTCTTGTTCGTCGGAGACGTGGATCAACTGCCGTCGGTGGGGGCGGGCGACGTGCTGCGCAACATGATCAGCAGCGGGGTTGCTCCTGTCACGCGCCTGAACAGTATCTTCCGTCAGGCTGCGGATTCGGCAATCATCACCAACGCCCACCTCATCAATCAGGGCAAGTTCCCGAAGTTTGCCAAAGGCGAGGGTGATTTCTTCCTCTTTCCCGCCGAGGACGCGACCTCCGCCGCGGACTGGATCGTGGAGGTGGTCGCGGAGCGCATCCCGCAAAAGTTTGGTTTCGACGCTATGCGGGATGTTCAGGTATTGGCTCCCATCTATCGCGGACCCGCTGGGGTCATTGCATTGAACGAACGCTTGCAGGAGAAGCTCAATCCACCAGCAAGCAATAAACTTGAACGCAAACTGTATGGGACGATTTTCCGCCTCGGCGATAAGGTAATGCAAACCCAGAACAACTACGACAAGGATGTTTACAACGGCGATATTGGTTTTGTCAGTTCGATCGATGTCGTAGAACAAACACTTATTCTGGGCTTCGATGGACGAACCGCAACCTATGATTGGAGCGACGCAGACGAGTTGACCCTTGCCTGTGTCGTTTCAATCCACAAGGCGCAGGGATCGGAGTTCCCTGTGGTGGTGATGCCGATCGTGACCCAGCATTACACCATGCTGCAACGCAATCTGCTGTATACCGCAATCACCCGTGCCCGCAAGTTGTGTGTGTTGGCGGGCAATCCCCGTGCGATCAGCATGGCGGTGCATAATAATAAGGTGGCTCAGCGCTTTACGGCGCTGGAATGGAGGCTGGGAATGTCAACGAATCTACGGTGATTCGTTGACTTGATTTTCTATCTTATTAAGCAAGGAGTACTTAAAGTCACTGACCAATGAGAAAAGGGTTCAGGTATACTTAGGAAATCAGCGGGGTATGCCCTGCCTCACTCAATTAAGACTTTACCACGTATAAAAATAACCTCATGGCAAAACTCGAAGATCTAAAACGAAATACTCAAGTCAAAGGTCTGAATCCTTCAGGTCTGGTTACGATTTTGAATGTCCAATGGCATGGATCAGATGTCGTTGAAGTTACTTAGCGCGACATTAGCGGGAAAGACAACAGCGAACTGCTTTTCCGTGACCGTGAAATGGATTTGGAAGTGACCGAAGCAGGCACACCCTGGGCATTTGACAGTGATGGGGAATTGTTTAGGTTGGTTTCCGAAGCCTATCGAATTCGAATGGCTTATTTGTTTGACCCGTGGATGGCTGTTCACCTTTCACAAGTTGAACCTTTGCCGCATCAAATTACAGCAGTTTATGGTGAGATGCTACCGCGCCAGCCCTTGCGATTCTTACTGGCTGATGACCCAGGCGCGGGCAAGACCATTATGACGGGGTTGTTTATCAAAGAGTTGATGTTACGCGGAGACTTGCAACGTTGCTTGATCGTTGTGCCTGGCAATCTTGTTGAACAGTGGCAGGATGAACTTTACCAAAAATTCCAATTGCCTTTTGAAATTCTAACCAATGACCGAATTAACTCTGCGCGTTCTGGAAACGCTTTAAGTGAAATGTCTTTGGTTATTGCACGATTGGATAAATTTAGCCGCGATGAAGAACTACAGGCAAAACTGGCGCAGACCGATTGGGACCTGGTGGTCATTGATGAAGCGCACAAACTATCCGCCTCAGTTTTTGGCGGCGAGATCAAGTATACAAAACGTTATCACCTGGGTGAATTGCTTTCGGAAAAAACACGGCATTTATTGATGTTGACCGCTACACCTCACAATGGCAAGGAAGAAGATTTCCAACTCTTTATGGCGTTGATTGATCCCGACCGTTTTGAGGGTAAATATCGCGAAGGGACTCATGAATCTGATGCCTCCGATTTGATGCGCCGCCTAGTAAAAGAGAAGTTGTTGAAGTTTGACGGCACACCTCTTTTTCCTGAACGACGTGCCTATACAGTCACTTATGAATTATCAGACCTTGAAGCCCAGTTATATGAACAAGTGACTAGTTATGTACGTGAAGAGTTTAACCGTGCTGAAAAACTCAACAAAGACAAAAAAGGCACGGTTGGCTTTGCTCTTACAGTTCTGCAGCGCCGCCTAGCTTCCAGCCCCGAGGCAATTTACCAATCTCTCCGCCGTAGAAGAGAACGATTGGAGTTGCGCTTGCGGGAAGAGAAATTGATGAAGCGCGGACGCGATGTGGATATCACAGAAGATATCTTTAAGGATTTGCCGGGGCTGGACCAGGATGATTGGGACGATTTGGACGATGCTCCTGAAAATGAAAGCGAACAGACCGAAGAGCAAGTTAGTGATGCGGCAAGCACAGCGCAAACAATTGCAGAACTAGAATTGGAAATTGCGCGCCTGAAAGAGTTGGAGAAGTTAGCCGATAAAGTTCGTCATAGTGGACAAGATCGTAAGTGGACTGAACTTTCCAAACTGCTCCAAGATCAGGCAGAGATGTTTGATGCGGATGGACGACGCCGCAAGTTAGTAATTTTCACCGAACAACGCGACACGCTCAATTATCTGACGGACAAGATTCGCACTTTATTTGGCAAGCATGAAGCAGTTGTGGCCATTCATGGCGGCGTTCCCCGTGACCAGCGTCGCGAGGTGCAGGCTTCATTTGTACAGGATAAGGATGTATTGGTGTTGATCGCTACAGATGCGGCGGGTGAAGGTATTAACTTGCAGCGCGCTCATCTGATGATCAATTATGACCTGCCGTGGAATCCAACTCGTTTGGAGCAGCGCTTTGGGCGCATCCATCGTATCGGACAAACCGAAGTATGCCATTTGTGGAATTTGGTTTCAGATCAGACCCGTGAGGGCGAAGTCTATATTCGTTTGCTGCAAAAGATGGAAGAACAACGCAAAGCATTGGGCGATGGCGTTTTTGATGTACTGGGCAAGCTCTTCCGAGATACCAGCCTGCGCCAATTACTGATGAATGCCATACGTTATGGCGATCAGCCCGAAGTCAGAGCGCGTTTGTTCCAGGCGGTGGATAACCTTGCAGATCAGGAAAACGTGCGCAAGTTATTGGAAGAACGTTCGCTCGCGCAGGATTCGTTGGATGTAAGCAATGTCCGCCGTATTCGGGAAGATTTTGAACGCGCACAAGCGCGACGTTTACAGCCTCATTTCATTGCAGGATTCTTCAAAGCGGCATTTGAACACCTGGGTGGGACATTACACCCGCGCGAATCCTTACGATTTGAGATTACACACGTGCCTGCCATCATTCGCAACCGTGCCAGCATAATGGGAAAGGGCACAGTATTGAATAGATACGAGCGTGTCACTTTCCATAAGGAAGTCATTCACCAATCAGGTAAGGCGACTGCGGAATTTATTTGCCCTGGCAACCCATTGATGGATGCTGTGACGGATTTAATTCTGGAGCGTTATCGCGGTTTGTTGCGCCAGGGCGCAATCCTCGTTGACCCGCTGGATTCGGGCGAAGAGCCTCGGGTATTATATTATCTCGAACACGCGATCCAGGATTCCCGTACGGTTCGAGGCGGGGAGCGCAGAGTCATTTCGAAGCAGATGCAATTCATCGAGATCAATTCCAGGGGCGAGGCAAGATCCGCAGGCTCAGCTCCCTTTTTGGATTATCAGCCACTGATCGAAGAATTCAAGCCGTTGATCGAATCCGTATTAAACACAGATTGGCTGCGCGGTGATTTGGAAGCCAGCATTCGCGCGTATGCAGCACAGACGCTTGTGCCTCAACACTTGCAGGAAGTGAAAGCTCACCGTGAAGAAAGCATTGTAAAAACTGAAGCCGCTGTGCGCGACCGCTTGACCAAAGAGATCAATTATTGGGATTACCGCGCCGAGGAACTCAAGGCGCAGGAACAATCAGGGCGGACGAATGCGCGCCTGAATTCAGACCTTGCACGCCGTCGTGCTGATGACCTGCAAATGCGTTTACAAAAGCGTATGACGGAATTGGAGCAGGAACGCCACATCTCTGCCGCTCCGCCTGTGATTATGGGCGGCGCATTGATTATCCCTGCTGGATTATTAGCAAAACTGCAAAACAAAGTTCCCAACCTATTTGCGCGACAGACCAAAGCGGTGGAAGATGCAGGTATGCAAGCGGTGATGGAATATGAACGTAAATCAGGATTTATCCCGAAAGATGTGAGCCGTGAAAAACTTGGCTGGGACATCGAATCGCAGGTGGGTGAAGGCAAGTTGCGCTTTATCGAAGTTAAGGGACGTGTGGAAGGCTCGACCACGGTTACGGTCACGAAAAAGGAAATCCTCGCCGCGCTCAATAAGCCTGATGATTTTATTTTGGCGATTGTTGAAGTTATTTTCAAAGGCGATCAAGCCAGTGGAAATTTACCAACCTATATCCAAAAGCCCTTCCAACGTGAGCCTGATTTCGCGGCAGTCAGTGTAAATTATGAAATGAAAGAATTACTCAACAAAAGTTAGGTGAACTTATGAATCTGTATGAAGACACCAACCCACGGGAACTCAAGGAACTTCTTCGCCAGATCAACGGAGGCGAAGCTGTTCTTCCAGACTTTCAGCGCAACTTTGTTTGGGATCCAAACATGACCATGGAGTTAATTATTTCCATTGCTGAGAATTATCCTGCAGGCAGTTTGCTCCGTATTCGCAACACACAGAATCTTTTTGCCTACAGGGAATTTGAGGGCTCTCCCGCTTTAAACAATCTCAAACCAATTTATCTTGTTCTCGATGGACAACAACGCCTCACGTCGCTGTATCAGGCTTTTTATGGTGTTGGAGATAGCCGCTATTATCTCAACTTAAGAAGCTTGCTTGATGGCAACGATTTTGAAGATTCGATTTTTTATATTCGATCCAACCATAAACGCATCAAACAATACGAGGATTTTGGTTATCAAGCAAAGGAATTAATCCTGCCATTAAGCGTGCTAAAAGATGGTTCGGGAGAATATGGGAAGTGGGTTAGGAAAGTAGCCCGCTTGCAGCCAAATGAAAAAGCCCGAGTTGAGTTGGAAGATAGCCTTGAACATGTTGATTCTTCCATTCAGGTCATTGACGATTATCGTTTTCCTGTAGTTACCCTTTCAGACAGTACCAACGCAGAGGCTGTTTGTACAATTTTTGAAACTCTCAATCGTACTGGCGTAAAGCTAAGTCCATTTGAATTATTGACCGCGAGATTTTGGCATCAAAACCTCAACCTGCGCCAAAAATGGGCAGACGCGATAGAAAAATACCCGATCATCACTGATTTTGAAGTTGACCCTTATTACAGTTTGCAAATCGTTTCGTTGATTGCCCGTTCTGCTCCTTCTTGTAAACGTACTGATGTTTTGAACCTGGAAAAGAACATTGTCGAGCAATACTGGGATGATGCCATTGACGGACTTGGCAAGGCGTTGAAATTTTTACAGGATGACTGCGGCGTTCTTACGCCATTATGGCTTCCATATAACACTATTGTTGTTCCGATGGCAGCGATCTTTGCCCGTACTTTGAAATTAACAGGTCCCAAAGTTGGAACTGCCCGCGATAAAGTTAACCGTTGGTTCTGGTGTGCAATCTATGGGCAAAAATACGAAAGCGCGCCAAACAGCCAATCCGCATTGGATTTTGGCGAAGTAACCCGCTGGATTGATGGCGGAGACGTGCCTGAATCTGTCAGGTCATTCCGCTTTGATCCTGCTGGGTTACGTGATATTACCTCTCGCCAGCGTGCTGTCTATCGCGGAACGATCGCGCTGATCATGCGCCATCGTTCATACGATTTCCACAGCCACAAGCCCCTTACCCTTGAAGTTATCAATGAAAATCATGTAGATGACCACCATGTTTTTCCGAATAAGCATCTCGAACGCCAGGGAGTTGCTCCTCGTTTGCGTGATTGCGTCCTTAACCACACCCTGATTGACCGAACGACAAACATTCGGATTAGCGATAGGTCACCATCAGATTATCTGGCAGAGATCCAAAAGGAACGCGGGAACGCCAGGTTCAAGGAACTGCTGGATTCTCACCTGCTGCCTTCTGAAAAAGGCTCGCCATTTTGGACTGATGACTTTGAATCCTTCCTCAACTGGCGGCAGGATGTACTGTTCCGTGAAATCCAGAACGTTACTGGGTTGAGCCAAGAATAGCCCGCTGATACGTTTCTGTCAGTCAGTTCCCTTCAACTTTGACAGACAAATGCCAACGGAGCATTCTGTGAACCGCCTATCTGGTAATCCATCCTTCTTTGGTACAATTCACCATGACTTACCAATCTGGAGACCAAATGCCAGCAAAAATGCTTTCCTCATTTGAAATACGCGGATTTCGCGCATTTGACCACCTTAAGTTGACAGACTTGGGGCGGGTCAATTTGTTTGTCGGTAAAAACAATGTGGGAAAATCTTCTTTATTGGAGGCGCTGTGGGTCTATGCCAACCAGGGCGCGCCGAATATCTTATGGTCTTTATTGGTGGACAGGAATGAGGGCGAATCCCTTTCTACATTAAGGCTTGCAGACCGCCTGACCGATGAAGAGATTGAAAAACAGTTTCTTACCATACGATATTTGTTTTATGGACGTAAGGAAAAACCCGTATCGCAGACTATTTCGCTGGGTCCATCTGAAAATGGAAAGAATACGCTGACGATTGAGTACCTAATGAGCGCAGGCAGGGGTGGTCAGGTGTCCCTGCTCCCTGATGAGGATGAGGAAGGCGGAGAAATTCCCGCGATTTCGATCAAAATGGGCAGCAACAACGTCCTCGTTAGGATGGATCGCTTCTTTACGAAACGGATTCGTGAGCCGTTGTTATTATTATCTTCTGAAAATAAAAATATCTTCATCCCCGCCAATGGACTTTCCAGCGCGGATGTCAGCCGTTATTGGGACAGTATCACGCTCAGTACATTGGAAAACGATGTGCTGGATTCCCTGCGCCTGCTTGACTCCAGGATCGAGCGCGTGAATCTGGTTTCGTTACGCGATGCGCGCGACCGCGTGCCCATTGTCAAAATTTCAGACTTCGACCAGCCGCTTCCGCTACGCAGTTTGGGCGAAGGCATGAACCGCATCTTCGGCATTGCGCTGGCTTTGGTAAACGCCAAGGGTGGTTTACTGCTGCTGGATGAAGTTGAGAGCGGTTTACATTATTCCATCCTCCCAAATGTGTGGGACTTTATCTTCAAGGCGGCAAAACGCCTGGATGTGCAGGTCTTCGCTTCCACTCACAGCAAGGATTGTATTGAAGGTTTCCAGAAAGCCGCCACTGCAAGCAACGAACAAGGCGCGTTGATTCGTTTGGAAAATAAAAAAGGCAGGATTATTCCTGTTTCATTTGACGAAAAAGAACTGACCATCGCCACACGCGACCAGATTGAGGTACGCTAAATATGGCGAAGCGCATTCTTCTCGTGGAAGGAAAAGACGACCAACATGCAGTTTATGCGCTTTTGAAGCGCTATCAATTTCCTGATGTATTTGACACTATCGCCAAAGATGGGATTACAGTTTTACTGGAATCCCTGTCTGTTCAGTTGAAGCAAAGCGGACTGGAAGTGTTGGGAATTCTGGTGGATGCCGATTCTGATCTGAATGCGCGCTGGCAATCCTTGCGTGGTATTTTGACTCAGGCTGGATATTCACTTCCGCAAATGCCTGATTTGGGTGGAACTATTCTTCGGGAAGTGGACAGACCCAGTATTGGCATTTGGCTCATGCCCGATAACCAACTGCCAGGCATGTTGGAGGATTTTGCGGCGCGCTTGATTTCTCCAGCCGATCCTTTATGGCCGCGCGCCCAATCTGTTGTGGAACAAATCCCACAGTCTGAACGCCGTTTTCCTGCGGAACGCACTGCAAAGGCAAAACTGCATACATGGCTGGCGTGGCAGGAAGAGCCAGGCAAACCTATTGGACTGGCGATCACCACAAGATATTTGGACCCCAACGCCACTCAAGCAGCCGAATTTATCAACTGGCTTCAAGCCCTGTTCGTCAACCCATAAATATCCCCTTTCCTTTGGGGTTATAACTGTCGTCCTTAACGCGAAGCATTCATCCTTGGATTTTCCCTATGACCTACCGTAAAAAACTCATCGAAGTCTCCCTCCCGCTCGAAGCCATTAACAAGGAGGCTATTCGAGAAAACTATATTTATAAAGGAAATCCATCAAGTATACATAAATGGTGGTCAGGGAAACCATTATCTGCTTCAAGAGCTATTCTTTTTGCTCAACTGGTTGATGATCCGTCTGCATATCTTACAGATGAAAATAAAATCACCGAAGAAAGAGAAAGGCTGTTTGATATTATCCGCAAATTGGTAATTTGGGAAAATAATTCCAACGAAGAAGTTTTGGATGAAGCACGAAAGGAAATTGCACAATCGGTAGCTCGTGATCTTGGCGTGGATGTGCCTGTTGGTAAAGAAGCCGTGCGTGAGTTTCTTGCATCAAAAGCTCCTAGCATACTTGACCCATTCGCAGGTGGAGGCTCTATCCCTTTGGAAGCACAGCGGCTAGGATTACGTGCCTTGGCTAGTGACCTTAATCCCGTAGCTGTATTGATTAACAAAGCGCTCATTGAAATCCCACCCCAATTTATTAATATGCCTCCTATACACCCCGCTGATTCCACTCTAAGGGAAGCCGAAGGAACAGTAAGTAGTGTCAAGAAGGACAGAAAAAAGAAAGCCACGCCACAAGATGAGCTCTGGCAAAAAGAATGGAAAGGCGCACACGGATTGGCTGAAGATATTCGTTATTATGGCCAGTGGTTGCGCGAAGAAGCCTTTAAACGGATCGGACACTTCTATTCACCGATAAGTGTCACTGAAGAAATTCTTGAAGAACAACCTGACTTGAAATCTCAAGGTCTCAAAGTAGGGAGTCAGTTGAATGTAATCGCTTGGCTTTGGGCTCGCACTGTTACTTGTCCTAATCCAGCGTGCGGATCAGAAGCTCCACTTACAAGCAAATGGTGGCTTTCAACAAATAAAAAAAGCCCAGTTTGGGCAGAGCCGTTTTTTTTAGAACATTCAAAAGCAACTGTCACCGTAAAGATTCGGACTGGTAAAGGCATTCCACCGATAGGTACTGTCAAAAGAAATGGGGCTATGTGTATTGTTTGCGAAACCCCTATCTCTTTTCCGTATATTAGAAATGAAGGCAGGAATAATCGACTTGGATTATTTCCACTAGCTGTAGTGGTTGAAGCAGGTAAAAAACGCATATATCTTAATGCAAACGCGTTTTCAAAAGGCAATCAACTAGTAGAAAATTATAGTTTAACAAGTGTGCCAGACACAAATTTGCCAGAGAAAGCGCTTGGTTTTAGGGTTCAATTATATGGTCTAACACGGCATGTAGATTTATTTACTAAAAAGCAATTAATAACGCTTTCGACTTTGCTAGATATCATCCCTGAATTAATCGAAAAAGTAAAAGCAGATATCCTACATACTACAAAAGGCAGCATGTTAAATCCAACTGCCTACGCAAATGCAATTGCTACATATTTGGTATTTGCACTAGACAAGTATTTAATGTATGGGTGTAGTCTGGTATCTTGGTACACAAAAGAAGATAGACCATCAATGCTCTTCACTCGACAGGCTATTCCAATGGCTTGGGATTTTGTCGAAATAAACCCATTCTCGTTTATCGGTGGTGGCTTTCATAAATCGATTGCAATTGTATCTGACTCCATTGAAAATATAATTGGAACTCTGCCTGGAAATGCACAAATAGCAGATGCAGCAAACTCAGATTACCCAAAAGATGTTGTTATATCAACTGATCCCCCATATTATGACAATATTGGCTATTCAGATCTTTCAGATTATTTTTATGTTTGGCTAAGAATTGGACTATCGAAAATTTACCCTGATTTATTTCAGACTTTGTTAGTTCCTAAATCAGCGGAATTAGTCGCCGATACAGACAGGTTTGGTGAAGCTGCTGACGAACATTTTATGAAAGGCATGCAGTTAGCATTTAGTCGAATTAAAGATGCTAATTCAGTGAACTATCCTTTAACTATATATTATGCATTCAAGCAAACCGAAGAAGAAGGGCAAGAAAGTAGTAAATCAAACGCTTCTACAGGTTGGGAAGTAATGCTTGATGGTCTGATAGCGGCAGGTATAAGAATAACTGGCACTTGGCCTGTTCACACTGAAAGAGTTGGCAGAATGAGAGACACAGGAAGTAATGCACTAGCTACATCTATCGTACTTGTTTGTCGCCCTCAGCCAGAGGGTACTGCTTCTGCCTCTCGGCGCGAATTTCTATCTGCTCTCAAAAAAGAACTTGCGCCAGCGTTGCGCCGTTTACAACAGGGCAGTATCGCTCCTGTGGATTTTGCTCAAGCTGCCATTGGGCCTGGCATGGCAGTTTTCTCAGTATATAGTGCCGTGCTCGAAGCCGATGGCAAGCCTATGTCTGTGCGAACTGCGCTCACACTCATCAATCAAGCCCTCGATGAATTTCTTGCCGAGCAAGAAGGCGAATACGACGGTGACACACGCTGGGCGCTGACCTGGTTCGAACAATATGGTCACAACGAAGCCGCGTATGGTGTCGCAGAAACCCTCAGCCGTGCCAAGAACACCAGTGTGGATGGTCTCAGCGAAGCAGGCATTGTAGAAGCCCGTGGGGGCAAAGTCCGCTTAATTCGGCGCGACGAACTCGACACCGATTGGGATCCCACACAGGATAAACGTCTCACCGCCTGGGAGTCTGCGGCACATCTCATTTATGCGCTCGAGAACGGCGGCGAAGAGTCCGCCGCGGAATTGCTTGCGAAACTTGGTCCCGTTGCCGAGGTTGCCCGCGATCTGGCGTATCGTCTTTATACTGTCTGCGAACGCAAAGGCTGGTCACAGGATGCGCTTGGCTACAACATGCTCGTTGTTGCCTGGCCACGGTTGAAAGAATTGTCCGCTCGCAGGGTGGAACCAGGTCAAGGGAAGTTGATGTAGAATCGATTTGTTCATAATGTCATTGCGAGACAGTGATCTCCCGCCGAAGCAATCCCTTGTTTTATGTAATTTTGAACATGTAGGAGTATGACATGCTAACTAACCTGAAAATAAAAAACTTCAAATCCTGGAAAGATACAGGGCAGATACGTCTTGCACCGATCACAGGCTTTTTTGGCGCAAACAGTTCGGGCAAAACCAGTCTGCTCCAATTTCTTTTGGCAATGAAACAAACTGTTGAGTCTACAGACCGCTCACAGGTTCTCAATCTTGGCGATGAACGTACGTTGGTGGATTTGGGCACATTTTATGATGTTATTTATCGTCACGACCCCGCAAATCAGTTAGAGTTTAATTTTCAGTGGAAGTTGCCATCCCCGTTAAAAATTCCTGAGTTAAAAAGTCAAGAATTGAAAACGGGGTTTTCAATTCTTGACTTTCACGCTTCCATCCAGCAAATTCAAAACAATGGACAAAATGGAAAAATCGCAACCCGTGAGTTTGAATATAAAGCTGGCAGTCATCAATTTGGCATGCAACGTAATGCAAATAAAAGTGAATATAAACTTCAAAGTCCACTCTATCAGGCAAAACGTCAAATGGGTCGCGCGTGGGAATTGCCTGCGCCAGTTCGTTTTTATGGATTTCCTGATGAAGTTTTTGCCTATTATCAAAATGTCAGTTTTCTTTCAGAATTTGCATTGCAACTTGAAAAATTATTTAATCGCGTGTACTATCTGGGTCCTTTGCGCGAGTATCCGCACCGTTCCTATAAATGGAGCGGAGAGGCAGTTCGGGATGTGGGGCAACGCGGTGAACTGGCTGTTCCCGCGCTTCTGGCATCGAGAGATTCAAAGAACATGATTCATCGTGGGCGTGGGCGTGGACACCGCAATCAAACAGTGGAAGAATGTGTGGCGGAATGGCTAAAAAAAATGGGACTCATTCACTCATTCCGTCTTCAGGCAATTACGGAGAATCGCAAAGATTACGAGTTGCGTGTGCAAAAAACGCCTGGGTCTGCTGAAGTATTAATTACAGACGTTGGCTTTGGAATTTCCCAAATCCTACCCGTTCTTGTTTTGTGTTATTACGTTCCCAAAGATTCAATCCTAATACTTGAACAGCCCGAAATTCACCTTCATCCTGCTGTTCAATATATTCTGGCAGATGTATTTATTGACGCAGTAAAAACCCGTAACGTGCAGATTATTCTTGAAAGCCATAGCGAACATTTACTTTTACGTTTGCAGCGCCGCATTGCCGAAGAGGAGCTTGCTGCTGGGAATGCCGCTCTTTATTTCACAGAATACAGCGACGACCAATCTCGTCTAACTCCCCTAGAGTTAGATATTTTTGGCAATATTACCAACTGGCCCAAAGATTTCTTTGGCGATCAATTGGGGGAAGTTGCCGCCCGCACTTTGGCTGGAATCAATCGTCAGATGGGTAAGAAGGTATGAAGGCAATTGTAGACACAAATGTTGCTGTGACCGCCAATGGACAGTCACAGCAGGCAAATTTATCTTGTGTTCGCGCTTGTATCGAAAATTTGCTGCATATCCAAAAAAGTAGAAAGATGGTTTTGGACACATCGTGGCATGTGATTCGTGAATACAGGGATAACTTGAGCGAAAGTGGACAGCCTGGCGTTGGCGACGCCTTTTTATTATGGGTTTTGCAAAATTGGGCAAATCCAGATATTTGCGAGTTACACATATTAAAAATGAAAGATCAGGAATTTGCAGATTTTCCGATCACACCAGACCTTGCCCAATTTGATCGTTCCGACAGAAAATTTATTGCACTCGCTGTCGTTTCTAATGCGCCTATACACACCGCAGTAGATCAGGATTTTTGGGATTATAAAGACGCATTGGCGAAACATCAAATTCGGGTTGAATTTGTTTGCCCAAACCAATTTGGTGCAAAAAAATAAAAATACAGGGAAGTCATCATGGCAAAGAAAAATAATGATCAAATCGGTTCAGGTTTGGAACTCTTGCGCAAGGCGCTTGAGCCGTATATCAAACGTCAACTCATGTCTTTTTATAAAGACAAATGGTGGAGCATGGGCGCAGAACCGCACGTGGGTCGCATGGCGGAACTTAAGTCCAAACTTGCCAAAGCAAAAGATGATGATGCCCGCTTAAGTGTGTTGGATATTGCTGCCCTGTTCACTGTTATTGATAGGGCATGGGGTGATGCATTCCAAGCTGACCTCGGCAAGGCTGGGCGAAGCTACGTTAACGAGCTGAGCGATGTCCGCAACCGATGGGCGCACCAGGAATCATTCACGTTGGATTCAACTTATCGCGCTTTTGATACCATGACCCGCCTGCTTGAAATGGTCGCAGCACCCGAACGCGTTGAAACTGCTGAAATGGCGCATAAGATCATGGCAGAGATCAATGAACAAAGTAAAGCATCCCAGCCTGTCTTAATGCAGACCGCCAGTAGCGCATCCGCTTCGCTAAAACCCTGGCGTGAGGTTGCCACTCCGCATCAAGACGTGGCGTCGGGAAAATTCCAACAAGCCGAATTCGCGGCAGACCTTTTTCAAGTCATCACCAACCGCGCCAGTGAAGAATATAAAAATCCAAAAGAGTTTTTTCGCCGTACCTACTTTACCGAAGGTCTATCACAATTGCTTGGTCGCGCCTGGCTGCGTTTAAGCGGCACAGGCGGTGATCCTGTCGTCGAATTGCAAACCAACTTCGGCGGCGGAAAGACGCACTCCCTACTTGCCTTGTATCATTTATTCAGCGGCACAGTCCAAATAGGCGATGTTGAAGGAATCGAGCACATCAGCGCACAAACCAAAAACCTGCCCGATAAATTACCAATTGCAAAGCGCGCCGTCATCACCTGCGATTCTCTGTCGGTGGATGAATCATGGAAAAAACCCGATGGAACTGTCATTCGTACATTGTGGGGTGAAATGGCTTGGCAGTTGGGCGGCAAGGAAGGCTATAAACTGGTAGCCGAAGCAGACAAACAATCTGTCAGCCCTGGAAGTGAAAAAATTACCAAGCTGTTTGAACAATTTGGACCAGCGTTGATTCTTATAGATGAATGGGTTGTGTATGCGCGCAAGATCATGGGGAAGGATAATTTACCAGCGGGAAGTTTTGACACCAACATTTCTTTTGTCCAGGAACTTACACAAGCCGCAAAAGCCGCCAAAAACGCGTTAATTGTTGCCGCCATCCCTGCATCCGATGCGGAAGTTGGCGGTGAAAATGGCCGCATAGCACTTGAACGGATTCGCAATGTCTTTGGGCGGG
>Ga0172367_10005487_pt1 | contig 15304 bp, 9 predicted proteins | sample Lak10m_FD_114542 | JGI IMG/M metagenome (GOLD analysis project Ga0172367, IMG submission 114542) | Freshwater microbial communities from Kabuno Bay, South-Kivu, Congo - kab_022012_10m | ecosystem: Environmental > Aquatic > Freshwater > Lake | place: Democratic Republic of the Congo: South-Kivu... | reverse complement strand
GGATGTTGTCCGGCTTGATGTCGCGGTGCACGACCTTGCGAGCATGCGCAACCGCGAGGGCATCGCACACAATCAAGGTGAGTTGCACGGCTTGGCGAGCAGAAAGAGGACCGTACACACTGATGTGATCCGTGAGCGTTCCTCCATCCAACCATTCAAGCACCATGCACAAATGTTCACCGATCTCAAAACTGTCAAACACGCGAACAATGTGCGGATGATTGATTTGCGCCATGATGGCCGCTTCGTTTTCAAATCGACGACGCAATTCTTCATCTTGATGCAACGAAGGATTGGAAATCTTGATGGCGCGCGGCATTTTGAGCCGCATGTCAAACGCACGAACAACCGTGCCCATTCCACCCACACCCAAAACGCGATCTACGCGAAACCGACCGTTTTGGTAGGAGTTAAACAGGTCAAGTAGTTCTTGGCCTTCGCTCATGGTTGCTCCTTTTTGGATGAGTCGTCGCTAACCCCAAACTGGAATCCGGCTCCCACACCTGTGAGCACAAGCGCAACCGCGCCTGTGGCAATCGTGGCCACACCGAATCCATTGGCGCGATCTGCATAGCCTTGCAAATCACGATCCGAATTTGTGGTGTCGCGAGCGGATGTGTTTGAAAACTGCGACTTGTTGTACAAAGCCACGCTGTAAAACGCGACCGTGAGCAAGGCCGCAGCCCCGGATGAGATGTACCAGGTTTTCGGTTCCACCCAAACGGATTTTCCAAGTCCCAAATCCTTGGCTGTGAGGCCGAAGGGATTTTTGCCCCAACTCGGAAGCGATTCGCCCGGCTGGACATAGCGCGTTTCAAGAAGTTTATCCATGGGTCCAAAGACTTGGATGATGACCGGTGTTTTGCTCGGCCGACCAGCATTGCGAACGCCGGCTACCAAGATATACCCACCAATAGGCGGATAAACCGGTTCAAGTTTGCCTTCGTCAGCAAACGCCGCCCGCTCATAGAGCGCGCGAAGTGGATGATCCGCAGGTGCGACTTCAAGCGAAAGCTGATAGCCCGGCTCGAGCATGCGCGCGGCATGGAACTCAGCAATCACGCGATCTGTTCGCTTGTGCGTGAACGCCTCAAGCGCCATGAGCCGATGGAATCCGGCCGCATCTTTGACACGGACTTTTTCCGACAGGCATGGCACAATCACCTCGCGAGCGCGGGTGGAGTGCACAAGCAACTGCTCCAAGTTCATGTCCGAAAAGGCCTTTTCGCCTTCCTGACTGGATGCGACAAGTTCTGCAAGCGTTGATGGTTTAGCGCACTCAGCCTGCGCAACGTTGGATACAAACAGGGTGGCAAACAAGGCCAAAATACCAATGGCTTTCATGTTTCCTCCTTTGGGTTGTATGAATTGAAAAGAGCGATGGCTTTTTTTATCAAAAAAACCAAAAAACGTCAAACGATGTTGCGATGAAACGACAATTATGCCAAGATAAAATGAGAGTGAAAAAATCAATAAAATATATGCCTTTGGTACACATTTCCTATCATATTCAAGCCGACGCGAAAAATTGGATTCGTATTTTTCGAAAACAAACATCGACTTTTGGAAAAGATAAAGAGTCGATTCTCGCCTTCATCCCAAAAGACCTTCAAGAACGATTATCGGATAAAAATGAATTACAACAAATGAAACTTGTTGAGTCGTTTTTGAAAAAAAGAAAATACTCCGAAGAATTATTCGTCCATTCTGCTAAAGCACTGGCAATGGTTTGGAAACAATATGAAAATACGTACACACAACAATTGGTGAAGGTAACAAATAAATCTCTGAAGATAAAAAGATTTGCCGCAGAAATAACAAGCGCTTCACTTTGTCCGTATGACGAACAGCATCATTGGTTTATGATCAGCGCATATCATTCGATTGGGGCACAAATCACAAATATCGCACACGAAATTTTCCATTTGCATTTTCTTGACTGGTATAAAAATATCTGTATCGAACAAGGATTGAATCCACAAGAAATCGACGACCTCAATGAATCACTCACCTGTTTGTTAAATGAAATAGAATTTTCTTCCGTTATTGTGTGCCCTGATAAGGGATACCCGAAACATCAAAATTTAAGAACGTTTATTCATGACGAATGGAACAAAAAAAGAAACTTTGATGCACTGATTACCAAGACGATACAGAAAATAAAAAAAGACCGTTAGGTCTTTGAGAGAACACAGCCCGCTACCAGATACCGCAGTCGCAACTGCAGTCACCACAGTCGCAACAGTCAGCACACTGACCGCAGTCTGATCCGTTCGATTGTTCGCCGCTTCCCTCGGGCACCTTCATGTCCGAGCCCCCACCTTCGGCAGGGAGAGCACCGAAGAACTCCAGAGCGTCACCCATGATTCACCTCGCGCCGATATAATCGGCTGGTTGGAATGCCGCACGGAAGATTGGGCATCCTCCAATACATGCACCCCAGTATTCGCACGTTTTGCACTTTGCAACCGGATACTGCCAAATTTGCTTGCGCAGTTTGGCAGGAGCGGCTTCTGGGTTTGTTAAAAACCCAAGGAGATCGTGCTGGTGTGCGAAACCACCACCATCATCCGAAACTTTTGCAATTCGAAATTCTGTAAGATGAGTGCAGGGCAACAAATTCCCCCTTGGATCAAATACTGCACCACCACCACTAAAGATATGACAACCACATCCTATTTTGTCTATGGGAAACACCTCAGCCCTTAGTTGTTCTGAAAACAAGCAAAGTGGAAGAGTTGGCAAAAATGATATTTTGATACCTCTGCTTTTTGCCAACCAATAGGCTTTTTCAATAGCCTCGGCGGCTATTTTCGGATCAAGCACCGAGTGAAGGTTCACGGAATCTTTTGAACAATTGGGGGTTGCGAAATTATAGACAATCCTTTTCACTCCAAGATCAGAAAGAAAAAGTGCTATTTCGAACAACTTATCCTTATTGAAGCTGTTCACTGTTGTGAGAGAATTGAACGACAAGCCGCTTCTAACAACATTTCTTAAACCAGCAACCGTCTGATCCCAAGCCTGTTTGACTTGGCTCAAATATAATCCATCTTCAGGATTTGATGCTGGAATTGAAATTGAACAACTCCTGACTCCAGAATGAATCAAACTGTTCAAAAACCCCTCATCAGAGAACCTTCTTCCGTTTGTAATGATTCGAACCGAAAGACCAAGACCGGCCCCATATTGAACAAGTTCAAACAAATTCGGATAAAGCGTTGGTTCACCTCCAATCAGAAGGCAATTTTTGACTTTTGCTGCCGCAATAGAACAAAGAATTTCCTTGGCATAATCCAAATCCATGTTTTCAGAAGCGGGAAATCCAGTATTTTCAGCATAACAATAGATACAGCGATTGTTACACTGATAATTAATAACAAGCCAGCATGTTGAAAGGTTCATTATTTACCTCTATTTTAGAGAACTTTGACAGCAAAGACTGTCACCAATTCAAATCTATTAAATACCAGACCTTTTGTCAACCCATAACAAAAAACGTCAAACGATGAGGGGTTTGTTATTTTCTTTTCTGTGAAAGATGGTTAAACGATAAACCAAGCTCTTTTTTTATCAATTTTTCAAATTCATTTTTGGGGCGATGTTTCAAACCTTCGGAAATATGTTTCATGGCCTGTTTCTCTTTTCCCATGAGTTCATATACCTTAGCAATATTATGCGATAACAATAACTTTGAGAAACCATGTTTTCCCGCTTTTCGATAGTTCAAAAGAGCTGCTTCAAAATGACCGGTTGCCTTTTGAACATTTGCAATCGAAATCAAATACTTTGGATCTTTTGTTTTTATAAATAAATAAGAAAAAATTTTTTTTGCATTTTCAAATTGTTGACTGTGTAAATAGTGAATGCCTAGCAAGTAAATAAATCTCAAATCCAGTGGAAATAATACCCGCCCTTTTTGAATAAGAAAATAACTTTTTTTCAATAATCGCTTATATGATTTCTTGTGATATTTTTGAAAGGCTGCTTTTTGATCTAATGCAAGCGCGGAAAAATAATACATATCTGCATCAGATAAAGCAGAACACAAATCCAACACACGATCATATTCGCACTCATTGAGCAGGGTTGTTATTTGCTTTTGAAATCGTTTGGTCATAAAAAATACGGACTCACCAAAGTCCGTAGGAGGAGCTACTCGTCAAAGTCGTTGTCGTTTCCTCCGGTGAAGGTGAGAGTGTTGTCGCTTGCCGCAAGTGCTTGCAGCTCTTGATCCGAAAGGTTCGAGGTCTGCGCCTCGGGCTTGTACCCAATGACCGTCTCCAAACCCGGAATCTTCTCGCGATACCGACTACCGAACGCCTCAGTCATGACAGCCTCCGATGAGCAGTTTTGCCAAAGCCTCTGAAATCGGAAGTTTTGTAAACCCTTGGACGAATGCCCACTGCCCATTAGGGTTCAACTCCAACATAACAAGACGGTCGTCTGAAGTCAAGATGAAGTCAAATGCCCCATAACAAAGACCCATTCTCTCCATGTACAAGAAAATTTTTGCTTCAACCTCTATTGGAAGCTGAAACACGGAGTAGTCAGATTGTCCGCGCCTCCAATCTACAATTGTCTGTTCTTGATCCTGCGAATGAATCGCGCAGGAAAATATCTGATCACCCACGACTGTGACACGTAACTCAAGTTGCTTTTCAATGTATTTTTGAAACACACATGGTGTATTTCTGACTTGGTCAATGTCTTCCAAATCCTTGCTCGTAACCTTATTTGTGAAGACAAGATCACTGCTTCCATCTTTGTTAGCAACAATCCCCGACTTAACCGCTTTGTAGACAACAACCCCATGTTTCTCAACAAAGTGTTGTGCTGATTTTGGATTGTTTGTAACAATCGTGTCAGGCATTTCAAATCCAATTTCTTTTGCAAGCTGTCTTTGCAAGAGTTTGTATCTTGCTCGAATGTTTGCAAAATATGGATTAACCCAACACGATGATTCAAGCAACATGTACATGTTTTCAATAAGATGTTGTGATTCATCAACACAAAATCTTTTTTGTACTTCATCCATCAAATCTGGATGTGGCACCGACTTCTTTGGTCTGCGGTACCACACAGATCCAATTTCACCAACTGAAAAAGTTCTTTTGTGATAAAGATCGTTTATGAGAATATCAGAATTCTCATAATGAATAACCACGTCAGACGGAAATGTGTCAGGATGGAATCGAATGACCTCCGTACCCATTCGATACAAATCACGAATAACCAAATCCGCATGAATATCCTGAGAATTTGAAAGAATCAGTACCTTTTTCATGTGTCCTCCTTGTGTTGAGTGAATTGAAAAGAGCGATGGCTTTTTTTATCAAAAAAACCAAAAAACGTCAAACGATCTGAATATTGAACACACGCTTGACAAAACCGCTGAAATCTGGCTAAATGACGGGTCTTTGGGGTATATTAAAGGGGAGAAGATAGTAGATAGTAGATAGTAGATAGAGGCTAGTGGGAAATGTAGAAAAGCCATGGAAGAAGCGGAAAGTTTGCAAAAGCAGATTTTCCGGTTCATCTATGGGGTAGAACCAAACGCACATTGCGCTAACCCAAACCCCAAACGTCCACAAGGAGGACATCATGAAGTGGCTCATTACCCTCATGCTCCTCGCCATGGCGGCGGGGTGCGGAAGCGAGGCTGGCGTTGGTTCTACCGATGCCGGTATCACCCAGAGCGATGGCTCGGGTTCTGTAGATTCGATCGGTTCAGCAGATGGGTCGAAGGACAGCACCAAAGAGGAACTTCCCTCTTGGATGTTCTATGCCTCGGTTACGGTCGAGACCCCGGACGGTCTCCCGGCCGACATCAAAGTCTGCGGCGGATGCATGGATGCCGCGGGCATCCCATTCGTTGTTACCAAAGGGGTCGCCAAACTCGAAATCGAAGTTGGTGCGGGCGATGACCCAAAGTACCCGGTGATCATTGAGGTCGAACGCCAGGGATACGCCTTTCTCAAAAAAAAATTCTTTTTGAAAAAGTCGGATCCCAAGGTTGTGATCCTTGCCGCTGATTGGCTTCCGGGCCAGTGGGGCGTGGACATGGGCGGAGCTCTCTACAAGGACTCGCACGACAACTCGATCAACAAGATATCTGGATATGTAGATTGGAAAGACCAGGTCGTCTACTTCAAGAGCAACGATCAAAGCATTGGTCTTTTACACGGCAAAAAAATTTTATCAAATAAAGAAAAACTGCTGTTCTACAACGGCGAGTTCTCCTCCGACCTTAGCGTCATAACCTACTCCGCGTCAAATGTCAACGGTCTCAAGTGGAGCGGAACGCTCACGCGAGTCAAGTAGGCTCGCGTCCTACCCTGAACAAACGTTCAGGGTTTTTTATTTGGGGGAAACATAATCAGGACAAACGTATACCCATGGATATTTTTCTGGATATTGTACCAACCCCGCCTTTACCGGATTCATTTTTATATATTCAATCTTTTCAAAAATTTTTTTCTTTGAAATGGTTACATAATCAAAATAACTTGATTGCCAAATTTTTCTGGGGACCCCGTTCGTTTTTGGAATATTTATTTCCATGCGTGGTCTGGGGACCCCGTTCGTTTTTGGGATACCATCTTCTATGCGGGGTCTGGGGACCCCGCCTATAGCTTTGGCGGAAAATGATTTGACGCCACGGATGTAATCGATGGCTGTTTTTGTTTTCTTTGGCCAAATTAATACATGAAAATGATCCGGCATAATGACAAATGCAATCAAATCAATTTCATACATATCTGCATAAACAAAAAATTGATCAAACAAAATTTTACAACGCATCGGATCCAAAAATATATTTTTTCGTTCATGTGTATTCGATGAAATAAAATGACAGACATGTTCATTATTTATCCGTTGATGATTCCGTTTTGCCATTGCCATATGCTATAGGCGGGGTCCCTGACCCCGCATTCTCGCATTTAATATAATTCAATGTACGTTCGGGGTCCCCAGACCCCGCATTCGATGCATAGCGCGGGGTCAGGGACCCCGATTGTTTTTCGAAAATTTTATTTCAATGCGGGGTCAGGGACCCCGCCTATAGCAATAACCAGGGTATTTTATACCCTGGTTATTTGTTTATTCTGATTTAATTTTGATCACGCCTTCGTAATAAATCCACGGATCTGCACTCGTTTTGCATTTATCTCCTCCTGGACATTGTGAGACATCACATTCGTTTACTGTTTTTCCTTCAAAACATCCATTGGTTCCATCTTCTCCACCCGGACAGGATCCTGTACACCATCCCCAGTTGTCCATCACATTGACTCTTGGTTGGAACACACAGGAATCTTTTTCAACGCAAGGTGAGAACTTCAATGTTTTTCCATCAGCCCGGTATTCGCAGGTTCGATTTTTGTCTTGCAAAGATTTCAGAAGTTGTGGTGAACACACATAATCTTTGGTGAACGACACATAACTTGAGCTGCATGCCTGTGGAGAAAGACCAAAGTCTTTTGTGTCTGCTTCGCAATATTCCTTATTGGTTGTTGTATTCTTTCCACGATAATTTTTGTAAAAATTATCCCCGGCTTGTGAACCGCTTTGGCTGCCAAATCCCCACGTCTTTCCTGTTGCATCAAAATCCGCTCCCCAATCCACGGTCATACGCCGAATCGGCATTTGGTTTGAATCTGCATACGCATAAAACGATGCACTCACCCGCTTGTTCATAACCCCAACTACCATTTGATCATCATAGCCATTGATGGTGAATTTTGCTTTTGCTTTTTCATAGCATGATGTTCCCACACAATTTCCAACCGAGACAACGGTTGGGGCTTTTGGTGTGGATGTACCACTGCCGGATTTGCGTGAGTCAAAGAGCCAATCACTTTTTGAATCTGTATTAAGTGTATACTTTTCCGAATTTGTTCCTTTTAACTTTTGAACAGTCTCATCAAAATCCCACACTCCCAACCCTTGCGCAAAAATTTGTTGCAAAAGCGCGCGAGCATTGGCAGAGGAATATGAATTAATTTGTCCAAGAGTTCCTGCGGTAGAAGATTTATCTACACATCTATATTCTAACATGTCTAACATGTAAATATCAAATTTACACTCATTTACAAAACAATCCATGTCTTTTGTGCAGGTTGAACCATCTAAAGGCCCATTCTTACACTGTCCTTTTATGATGCACTCATTACCTTTTTCCTTACAATCTTCAACTTCTGTTTGATCGTTACAGGTTCCAACATTCACATTATAATTATTTACACAATCACCACTCTGAACTTTGCAATAAATTTTATCTCCATCATCTATATTACAATCTGATCCATCATTTGGTGGTTCGCAAACGCAACTTGAATGCTTACAATATTTAGTATTAGACGTAAGTATCGAATCGGGCCAACTTATGCCAAACACACCGTATGTTCTTGCTTGGTTCAAGCCGATTTTATTGTCTCCTTTACAGGTCAGATCCGCATTTGGAATCTGATTCAAACCACAGAAAGCAATATGATCTGGCCCCGGATCTTTTAATGTATTAATTTGAACCGGATCAAGAGCGGCACCAAATGGAGAAATTTCCGTTTTAGCGGAGTAATTTAATTTTTCGTTTGATGCATTTAATTTATATTCTTGTGATTCCCAAATACGGTTTGTCCAAGCAGTGTTGTATCGTTCCAATGAAGAACCGTCATTTACGAGTGAGGATGAAGATGTTTGAACCAAACTCTTACAAACCGGAACGGCTATAAGATTCAAATCCAAATATCGATAATCAGCATCATCGCTTCCTGAAGATGTGTTTTGAGGATTTCCATAGTCTGCCAAATTTACAACACCGTTTACAACACAATCGCTGTAGTATGCTTTAAAAAGCTGATATGCATAAAAACCAACCCAAATATCTATTTCATTGCGAGTGTATTTTTTAATGTCCCAAGTGTTATTTTCACTAGGTGATTTTGATTTTATAAACTCTTTCAACTTATCTTCATCTGGTTTTTCACACCAAGATCCAACTTGTGCGTTGATGGTTCTTACATTCTCATCAGAACTTTCACTTCCCGCCTTAGTATGTTTTGCATTTTCTGGAACACAGAAATAGGCATAATCATCATCACCGAAAGTTTCTTCACAATGGTTTCCCTCTCTTGATGCTTTGCCACCACATCCACGATCTATGATGGCAAAATAATGTTTTGGACAAACAAGGTGTTCGTGTGCTTTATCTTCTTCAAAATCCTCTATATCAACATCTTCATCATCATCAGAATCATTACCGCATCCAAAATAAGCTTCCGCACACGCAATACTTGATCTCACCAAGTTATAACCCAAAACCACATCTGCGCAATAGTACGCATCCCCAACAAATCCGGCTTGGACTTCTTTTCCATACAAATCCGTTGAGCCGCTTAACTGATCAACCGGTAACCAAGACAAACACACCTGATCTTCTGTCTTGTTGCTTCCATTGATTTGAATGGATGAATCACGCTCCAAACAATAGCCTTTCCAACCATACATGGCGGTTTTGGAAGACATTTTTTCACATTGGCCCGTTTGAACATCTTTTGGATCATTGGACTGAATCGTGCACCCACTGTCATTTGAACACGTATTTCCTTGCAACTTACCGCTTACACAAACCCCATTGGTTTCATATATCTTTTCTGTTGTGCCGTAGTAGCGGACTTGTGTACCTTTGCCGTACTCCACTTTGGTGTAATCACACAAACAAGCGTCGGAAGCTTCTCCGTTTGTAGATGTGCATGTTTTGGCGTCTTTGTAACCTGAAACGTATTCAAATGGTTGCGATGAATCTGAGGTTGGTTTTTCGTCAATCGTCAAGGTTGTGTTGTTATTCTCGTTTTTAGTTGTTTTCCATTTTGTGACCACTTTGCTTGGGAATGGAGAATCCATTTCCGGATAGCCGCGGCAGCTGGATGGTTCAAGCGTATTTGGATTGGTCAGATCAATCGCATCTGTAAATCCATCGCCATTTTTGTCTTTAATGTCTGCAATACAACGATCATTCAAACACACACCCTTGATGGTATTGACCGAGGTGACACATGATTGGTCGGCTCCGCAATTTCCTTTTGATTCACAAGATGTTGCGTTTGAACCTTTGCCAAGCAATGTGTCCACACACACACCAACAGATGTGTCACAGATGTTTGTGTTTGTTCCTCCGGCCTTTGCACCGGAACAATCTGTGTCGGATGTACAAGACTTTTGCGAAATCGCCTGACAGTATCCGATCACACATGTATCTGTGGCTTTTGGACAATCAGCGGCTGTTCCACAAGCGGTTTGTGGATTTCCCGAACAGTGTCCAACACGGCAAGATGCTCCATAACTCAACTTACATGGTCCGGCGTTATACACCAATCGGTAGTCTTTCTCTGTGTTTTCAATACACTTGCCGCCACCATTATCTTTCAAACAATCAACATCTGTTGTGCAAGCGCTGCTGTTATCTTTACAAACTCTTTGTGCGGCCAAATTGAATTGTGTGTACAGTTCAACCGGCAATTGGTTTGGAATTTGGAAACCGGAATAATCACGACCGTTCCAAGTGGTGTCGCGAGCTGAATATTGAGCGTCTGAGAAAATAACCGGTGTACGACTGGTCCAGTTCTGACAAGCATTCTCTTTTCCTTGTGCTGAACCTTTGTCACACAACGCAACCGAATCACATAACTGAATGTATTGGTTTGTGTTTGGGTCCCAGCTGGTGCGTGCGCTATCACACGCAAGCCACTCGGAACAAGTGCGATCTCTGGCCACTTTCATGACCGTGTTAGCATCGTTTAGCAACCGATCTGTAACCGGCAATACATTATTGCATGTACCTGAAACTTTTTGTGAATTGTTATACTTGGTGGTGAGCTCCGGACAATCTGAATCCAACACACAAGAACGCTCTAACCAACCTGTGTCATTACTTTTTTCCTTCTTCGCTGATGGAGTCAACAAGACATCGCCTTTGGCTATCGTGTACTCGCATCGGCTTTGGCAAACATCAATCGTATTGGTTGTTAAACCAATTTTCTTTTGTGCATCTTGATTGACCGTAAACAATCCCCCACCGTTTGTGGAACAATTAACCGGATCAACCGGGATGTTTGGTTCCTTGTTTAAGAGCAAATCTGCATGAGATGACACAACATAACTGGCATTTTGGTTGTATTTCAATTGACTGACCGTGGTGTTTTCAAACAGCACACATCCAGCCTTTTGCGAAACCTTACCTTCACACTTTTGCGCGTCCGACACATTGGATTCTTCCAACTTTTGGTTGTTGACCACAAAATAGGATTTTCCTTTTGAGGCGCCGGCCACACCCGTATCCGTTGTGTCAGTAAATTCTGTACAGCGATCATTGGCCGCATCACACATACCAACCCAACCTTCATACGCTGCATCACCATTTTTCCACATGGCCGCTTTGTGCCCACCAATCACATACGATGAATAGCAAGGCTCAGAGGTTCCACTCTTAAACCAACCTGAATAGGATTTATTATTTACCGTTACAGAGGTTTTGTACTCACAGGTTTTATCAAGTGGATCTTTGAAATAAAATTTTCCGTCTTTGTTTGAGGCAAACTCATCACAGAACAAAGCTTCGTTTTCACACAAAATTTTATCGTACGATGACGGATCATCCATGACATAGGCTGACTTGAATGCAGTAACGGTTTTCAAATCTTGCGCATAGGTTGGCACGCCGACTTCACGACATCCTTTGAACGCTTCTGTACATGAAGAGGAACCATTATCAACCACATACACAGGTTTATCCGCTGGATTGATCACGGTTTCAGCACCATAGACAATGCCAAATGGAGCTGAATATGGCAGTGGATCTTGGAAATCTGTTTTCGTGCTAAACACACAATAGGAATGATCCACCAAAATCGTACAATAATACACGCCATTTACTTTACAGTCGGTGGCCGATGTAACCGTTTTTCCGTTTGGCAAATCTGCCAAGGCTGGCGCATTTACACATCTGGCATTATTGACGGAACCATATGGCGAATCTGAATTTTGGGTGTTGTAGTACGCCGAACACCCAACCCCTTTCTCAGAACAAACACGCGAGAATTGGTACACACTCGTATCTTTTCCTTTTTGATCCGTGTATGCCTTACATCCAAGATAATACTGCGGGCTCTGTGCCCCACTTGGCGATTGATCACACACAGCCGGTGTGCCCCAAGAATCTTTAATCAAGGTGATGTTTTCCTCGCCTTGGATCAAACGGATGTTGTCCAAATTAAATTCATTGCCTCCGTCTGTGAAAAAGAACAAAACCGCGGTTTGATCAAAATATTTGAATCTGTCTTCACTTGTGTTGATTGGCCCAACCGTAAATACTTTCCAATTGGTATCAAGTGGAATAGCTTTCAAATTGCCTGTATTTTTTGGATCAACCAAGTCGTAATAAGCACCGATCCCACCCTTATCTTGCATACCAACATAGATGCTTCCGGTTCCTTTTGCCCAGAATGAAACCGAGTAGGTTTTTCCACGCACAAGTTTTGCATTCAAAGCATTTGCCACGGTCTGAATCCCATCATTGTTTCCTTTTTGATTTTTAACCGACATGGAGCGACCGCCGGCCGCCACAGAATCATTGCTGACAGAAATGGTTGTGGCTCCACCTTGGCCTTTCCAATCTTCAAAATTAGCTGTTGTGCCGTTTTCAAATGTATCTTCAAAAATAGTAGAACTGTTCCTTCCAGCTCCTCCTGTAAACGCTCGACATCCATTTTCCTCAGCTGAACAAACACTGCTTTCTTTTTTCAAACCGTAATAACGGCAAAATCCTTGCTCTGTCCAGAATCCACCGGAAGCATCACAATCCGATTTTGTGGATGTGTTTTTGCGATAGGCTGTACAAGCGGCATCAATGGTGACGGTGTCGCTAAATAATCGATAGTGAACATTTCCATCTTTATCAAAAAACTCTCGGCAATCCGGATTGGTATAAATATCTGTGTGTTCATCACAAGAACCATTGCTTACAACATATTCATTGATGTAATTTATTGTGTCATTACATTCAACAACATCGCCCGGAGCTTTCACATTTGGCTTCACACACGGAGCGTTTTCGGGATTTTTTTCTTCAAATGTTGACTGAGCAAATGTAAGTTTGCCTGAAACAGCATTTCCCGTGGCTTTCAAAAGCGACCAGGTGCGCAACTGGTATCCTGTTTTGTCTGAACCTTCCCAGGTGTAATACGTGGCTGAAGTTGGATTTATGCCGTTTGATGTCATCATCTCTGGCGTGGCACAAGAGCGAAGATTGGTGTAATACTCTTGCGTTTCAGCGGATGATCCGATGTTGGTGAACCCATCACAGCCAACCACTTTTTGTGAACAGGTCTTGCCGGATGACGGAATAAAATACAATGGGAATTTTGATGATTCGTATTTGGTGGCTTCTTGTTTGTAAGTGTCGTATCCCACACATTCGTTTGGACATCTGTCTAAGTCCGAAACAATGGCCGGAACATTTGGTCCGGTTTCTTTTGGGGTGTACAAATTACATCCAACATCCGCAGCTGAACACACTTGGGCGTATGAGGCACATTCTTTTGGATCTGAAGGCAACCCTTTGCATCCCAAATAGGCTGGTGGAATTTTCAGGTATGTTTTTTGAACATCTTTGTTGCTGTAGCCGTCTGTAAAGGCACTGGCGTTTTCTCCGGCTTCAAGTTGAATGTTGTCGTATTTCAAATCTGTTGCAGTTCCTGTTGAAGAAACAAGCAACCCAACACGCAAAGCGGCTGCGTCTTTTGGTAAGGCAAATGTACAGGTAAACCGCTTCCAACCATTATCTTTTGTTACCTGGTCGGTTATTTCATAGGTATCACCATTCAACGTGCACGTATCTAAACTGTACGAAAATCCATCCAAATTCAATTTGCCTCCTGTCGAATTCAACGGAGTAACAAAGACATTTGGTTTAACATTTGATTCTTTTGTGGATGCATAATAGCTGACCGTGTAAAAATTCCCCGGAGTGACAGACACAACCTGAGAAACCCCTTCATTTGCGGCTCCGGTTAATCCCAAAGAAACAGATCCATCAAGGGCTTGGGTGTCTGTGACAGAGGTTGATTTGGCTGATCCAACCCATTGATCCGGTTTTCCATCTTTATCAACATCATTTTCAAAACTGGCGTTTTGGAGCAAATTCAACACCACACCCGGTTTGTTTTCAACTAATTCAGAACATCCGGCATTTTGCTGATCACAAGCCTTTACTTGATGCGTGAGATACATTTGATCCTCGTTGGAATAGGTTTGATAACTTAAACCACCGGATGTGTAAGTGACACGTGAACTTGTGGCATTACCCGCAATTTGGTAACGATTGTCGTCGGAGCGTTGAGCGACCGTGAATGTTTCCCCGTTCATGAGCCAATCATATTCATCATCTTTGGTATCAGCCGTACCTTTGGTGTTTAAATGCTTTTGCGTTTTATACCAAGCACATCCGGCATTGTTTTGATTACACACACTGTAATCAACCGTATTCACCAAATAGGCCGATTGTTTTCCTGTAGTTGTATTGTTAAGCGCCAAACACGTGGCCGCAAATTCAGGACACTCATCCCCTTTCACACGCCAGACATTTTTTTCTTCCACACAATAGCCGTATCCTTGCGTACAATTTCCCACATTGTCTTCCCCAATACAGGTTGGAGAATCTGCGCAATAACTTTGTCGGCCATTGGTAAAAGAACCCACGCGAATTTCACCGTTCACGGTTGCACGGCACTGAGCTTGAGGGGCTTTGAGCACCCAATTTGGATCAATAAGATGACACCATGGATGAGCTGCATCGGCCGTACCTTGGGCACTGCAATCATTAAACGCAGAAACGATTTCTTTCAACGATTTTGGATTGACGGTGCTATTTTTGTTGGCGGCCATTTCCCATCCAACCGGCAAAACACGCGCCTTTCGCAACTTCACCAAGTTACCGTAACAATACCCATAGGTGTAACAAAGGGAATCTTGATTTGCAGCTGTGTTTTTGGATGAGATCAGTGGCCAATCTCCCTTGAGCATTTTTTGATCAATAGCCTCTTGCACCGTAAGAGCAGAACCGGAGTTTCCGCGTGTGAGGGCAGAGGCAAAATCCGACTCAAGCACACAATTATTCAACTCACGATTGGTAGCACCGATTGCCGGACACACTACAAATTCGCCAAGAGCATCAAATTCGGAAACAGAGATGGGTGAGGAAGCGAACACGCCTGAAAACGACTTTTTGTTTGCATCCAAACCATTG
>Ga0172367_10005485_pt1 | contig 15305 bp, 11 predicted proteins | sample Lak10m_FD_114542 | JGI IMG/M metagenome (GOLD analysis project Ga0172367, IMG submission 114542) | Freshwater microbial communities from Kabuno Bay, South-Kivu, Congo - kab_022012_10m | ecosystem: Environmental > Aquatic > Freshwater > Lake | place: Democratic Republic of the Congo: South-Kivu... | reverse complement strand
TTCTCGGAAACAGCCGGAACGGTCTGCCTGGATCAAAACCTTGCCATGGAAAATTCGATTGCTCCAGGAGGCACCAATGCACGCCATTGCAGGGGGATGAAAGTTTTGTCAGTCAAGCAGCAGTTTTCTCTATGCTTGGTTTCCAAAAGCACGACCCATTCACAGCGTCAACACACTGAGAATCCATGTCTGGCCACAATATGACAGCCAAGTAGGGTACGCTGTGAGTACCTTTCCCCAAAAATATGATACCGCCAATAATAACGCACGTTTTTCCTTCGCAATCATCCAACCCTGGCCCATGTCCTTCGTTGCTTTATTCCCCGATTGGCGGTTAGCCTACTTGAGTGGTTCTCCAATGCGTTAGGGCGGGTGAGCGACAACGTAACCCGAAGGTATTTATGTTTCAAGTAGAGATAATCGAACATTCTATCGCGGCATTAGATGAAGCTTCGCTTTCAATGCATCTCTATTGGTTTATGGAATTCGACAAATCCCGCTGACATAAGCTGATTCCAACTCTGGAAAACTGGACTTTTTGATCCATGCGGCACTCGCCGAGCACGAAGCTGGACTAACCCGAGACCTTTGAAAACAATACCGCTTCCAGCTTCTGGGCTTGCCATGAACGCCTTCCTGAGGAAATTCGCAGCCTCGCCAAAATGAATTTCATGAATGCATGATGGGATATGGTTTAAATCGGTCAAAGCTACGTCCATCTTATCCAATTACCCAAGGGGTTTCTTCATGAATGTCGATTTACTGAAAGCCATCGAGAAACTGGATTTGCCTTTTCCTTGGGAAACCAACGCGCGAGGGCAAATTATCATGACGCCGGTAAATTATGTGCATAGCAGCCATGTGGGCCGCTTATTCCGACTGCTTGGGCGTATCGCTCCGGAGTGGGAAAGCGGCAGCGAACTGGGGATTGTCACCACCGACGGTATCAAAGCTCCGGACGTGACGTTGGCCGGCCCGGAATATCACGCAAAATATCGGCGTCACGAAGGCTACGTTCCAGAAGCGCCAGAAATCTGCGTAGAGGTCATGTCACCCTCGAATAGCTGGGCGGAAATGCGGGATAAAATGGGCCTGTATTTCGAGGTGGGCGCTCAAGAGGTGTGGATCGTCGATACCGACGGCAAGATTGCCTTTTTCACATCGGGTAGTGAACAATTGGAGCAGAGCCGACTCATCGAGAGCATGCCGGGGAGTCTTTAAACCTAATAGCATTGATGAAAGCACGTACATCTCGGACAAGCCCATGTCCACTCTGCGGATACCAGAATCGAAGCAGCGAACTCTATTGCGTCGCTTGCAAAGCAAATTTAATCCAAGCTGAAAGGGAAGCAAGATATAAAAATCGCTCAACCAAATGTGAAAGTTATCATACTTGGTCTTTTATTTTTTTGATTGCGGGTTATCTTATTTTCTTGGGGCCAATACTTGCAGCGATCTTATTGGCTCATATTTTTTCCCCCAACCTGGCACCATACATTTCTTTATTCTGGTTACTTTCCTGCATAACCGCTTCGCACCGAACTCCGGGCACTGAATCAGTTTCTATAATCCATTCACTCATAGCTTTATATGTCACCTTCGCTCTTTTTATTGATAGCTGGGAAATGATTGGGCAATGGGAACGTGTAGGACTGGCTTCTGTGCGTCATGGCACCCTGATCTGGGGCTGGGTTGCGTGGGCACTGAGTTTAATTCCAGGCATCTTCGTTATCCGTGACTTCAAGGACAGATTCGATAGCTATGCGGTGACAAGTTATTTTGCTCGCCATCGCCAACTCGGTTTTACAATAGGGTATTTCGGTATTTTCCTTATCGCGTATAGTGCAGGATCATGGAAAATACCATTCTTTATTACCAATGCCTTCCTTGTATTAGCAATATCATTAAATACCGACCAACACCCGGGAAACCGCAGCCATCCGAATTAACCTGCTGCCACTGACCGAACAAAACACCCCATGCAAAACATCCATTCCCAAAAAATCCTCATCCTGGACTTCGGTTCCCAGTACACGCAACTCATCGCCCGCCGTGTCAGGGAAATCGGCGTCTACTGCGAAATCCACCCCTGGGATTGCAACGAAACCTATATCCGCGAGTTCGCCCCGCGCGGCATCATCCTCTCGGGAGGGCCGGAAACCGTCACCCTCGCCGACACGCCACGTGCGCCGGACCTCGTCTTTACCCTGGGCATACCGGTACTCGGCATCTGCTACGGCATGCAGACCATGGCGGAACAACTCGGCGGCAAGGTCGAAGCCTGCGCCCATCGCGAGTTCGGGTATGCCCAGGTGCGGGCGCGCGGACATTCCCGCCTGCTGACTGACATCGAGGACCACACCTCGGCCGAAGGCCACGGACTGCTGGATGTCTGGATGAGCCATGGCGATCAGGTCACGACGTTGCCGGCAGGCTTCAAGCTCATCGCCTCCACCGATAGCGCGCCCATCGCCGGCATGGCGGACGAGGAGCGCCGCTTTTACGCCCTGCAATTCCACCCGGAAGTCACCCACACGAAGCAGGGCCAGCGCCTGCTGACCCGCTTCGTCACCGAAATCTGCGAATGCGAGGCCTTGTGGAACACGCGCAACATCATCGAGGACAGCATCGCAACCCTGCGTGAAAAGCTGGGCGAGGAGCAGGTCATTCTGGGCCTTTCCGGCGGCGTGGATTCCTCGGTGGTGGCCGCCCTCCTGCATCGCGCCATCGGCGACCGACTCACCTGCGTATTCGTGGACACCGGCCTGTTGCGTCTGAATGAGGGCGATCAGGTGATGGCCACTTTCGCCCGGCACATGGGCGTGCGCGTGCTCCGGGTCGATGCCGAAGCGCGCTATCTCGCCGAACTGGCCGGCGTTACCGACCCCGAGCAAAAGCGCAAGATCATCGGCCGGCTGTTCGTGGACATTTTCGATGAAGAGGCGGCCAAACTCACCGGTGCCCGTTGGCTGGCGCAGGGCACCATCTATCCCGATGTCATCGAATCGGCCGGCTCCAAGACCGGCAAGGCGCATGTCATCAAATCGCACCACAATGTGGGCGGCCTGCCCGAGCACATGAAGCTCAAGCTGGTGGAGCCGCTACGCGAACTGTTCAAGGACGAGGTGCGCAAACTCGGCCTGGAACTGGGCTTACCTTCCGAGATGATCCACCGTCACCCCTTCCCGGGTCCGGGTCTAGGTGTGCGCATTCTCGGCGAGGTCAGAAAAGACTATGCCGACCTGCTGCGCCGGGCCGACGCCATCTTCATCGAGGAACTCTACCGGCACGATCTCTACGACAAGACCAGCCAGGCCTTTGCCGTCTTCCTGCCGGTCAAGTCGGTCGGCGTGATGGGCGACGGCCGCCGCTACGACTATGTCATCGCTCTGCGTGCCGTCGAGACCATCGACTTCATGACCGCCCGCTGGGCGCATCTGCCCTACGACTTCCTCGACCTCGTCTCCCGCCGCATCATCAACGAAGTCCCCGGCATTTCCCGCGTCACCTACGACATTTCCAGCAAGCCGCCGGCGACGATCGAGTGGGAATAGCCGGGTTCCGGTCGCCACTCCGTGAGCGCCCCGGTTAGGGGCCGGCGGTCGCGGTCGGCTGGACGTATTTGCATGCCCTCCGAGGGTACAGTATCGGATCGGCGCCAAGCGGGTCCTCGATGACGATTGCTTCGACAATCGACCTCAATGGGTGATGGGGAGTGAAAGCGGAGTCGAGTGACTTTACCTGCCAGGCGCCCTGTCAACTCGGCCAGCGCACGGCCTGGTAATCCAGCGCCTCCTTGATGTTCAGTTCGCGCGTGGTTGCCGCCGAGCGCAGGAAGAGCCGGGGCGTGCCGGACTGTTCGATGAATACCGCGCGCGGCGCCGGCAGGATGATGACGCGGCAGACCTCCTGGCCCTGTACGACGTGGAAGACTACCTGCAGATAGGGACAGAGATCGCCGCCCAGATGGGACGCGACCGCCGTAATCAAGGCCTGTTCGAAGCCGTCGCGGTTGGGTTTCTTCAAGGTACGGTAGTCGGGTTCCAGGCCGACGATGGCGCCGTCGTCGGCGACCCCGATCAACAGGGTGCCGCCGCGCCCGTTCAGGAAACCGGCGATGGCCTTCATGATGACCACCTCCAGAGCCCGGTTGGTGCGCTGCTCATTGAGATCCCAGCGCAACGTCGACTTGAACTCCAGGCTATCGCTCTCGCCCGCCTCGATCAGTACATCCAGGTCGCGCCCGAGTTCGGCGGTCAACTCGTCGATGCGGTGATTGCGGGCGTGAAGGCTGGAATAGAACGCCGCCGCCAGCAAACTGATCAGGGTACCCACACCGGCGTAGAACAACGTCTTGATCGGCTTCCGTCCCCGGAACGAACCACTCAGCTCACTCCAGACATAGCTCCAGACATTGGGGGCATTCACCTCGTGCTCATACCAGGCGACGAAATCATGGATCGGGCGGAGTAACAGCCAGCCCAGCAGCACACCGCTGACCAGGGCCGCCACCATCAGCTCGATCCGGCGCGCCCGCTCGCCGCGGGCGAAGGATGGAAAACGTTGCATGTCACTCCGTGTGGGATTGTGGCGGGACAGTGGTCCGGACCTCATCAGGCGAGGACTCTACCTAACAGTCTCAATGCGTACTGTACCGCATCTCGCCACGCGCCTTCGAGGATCGCGGTACCATCCTCGATCACCGGCCTGGGGACTTTCCGCCCTCTTGACTTTGCTGCCTTCCCGAGTTGACCGGCGCCGCATAGCCAAGTCCTCGCCAGGTCGAAGGCCTGAAAGAGCTTCCGCTGAGGATTGCATGGGGTAAGCCGTCCTTAAAGCCCATGATGCCTTCATGGCTTATAATTTCAGCCAACTCGTGCTTGATCGCCGCCGGTAGTGGGTGCAACCTGTCTTCGGGGGCGGATTCCTCGCGAGCGACGCCACCACGATTGTGCCCTGACCCAATAATGCCGAGATGGAGTTCATACCCCGCCATTGTTCAACACCCGCTCAGAGAGCCGCCATGGCCCTGCTTCAATGGTGTCGTGACAGGCGCGGGTGGGCTCCATGAGCACCTTTCTCGACAAACTGTACGCCTTCCTGAAGCCTGCCCCGAATGCTGTAGGGGGAGGCGGGCCCGCTACTTTATCGCCAACCCATGCCGAACGCCTAGCCGAGGAACTCCGGGTCTATCAGACCGAACTGGAGGTACAGAGCGAAGAACTACGCTCGGCTCAGGACAAGCTGTCGAGCAGCCTGGAAAAGTACCGGAAACTCTTCGGCAGCCTACCTCTGCCCTGCCTGGTGGTGGATCATCACGGTGTCATCAAGGAATTGAATCATCAGGCCCTGATCTATTTCGACTTCAAGCTGAATCCGGTCATTGCAGGGTTTTCGCTTTACCGCCTGTTGGATGCCGATGGCCAGACCCGGCTACATCCCTTGTTGAACGCCGGCACGGCTTCCGAGACGGCCGAGTTACGAGAGGTCTGGCTGGGGCTGGGCGAGCGCAAGACACATTTTTGTGACCTCAATATCATCCACTTCTTCGACCCGGTCAGCGAGCAGAACCAGATCCTTCTGGTGCTGATCGATCAGTCGGCTCAACTCGGCCTGCGCCAAAGTGAGGCGCGGCTACGGCGCATACTCGATCATGCCCCCGTTCCGATGGGCTGGGTTTCGAACGAGCCGATGTCCAGGGTCATTGATATCAACTGCCGGTTCAGTGAAATCCTCGGCTATACACTGGAGGATATCCCCACGCTGGAAGAATGGGCGCGACGGGCCTACCCGGACGAGAACTATCGCCAGCAGCTCCGGGTGAGATGGGAAGCCGAAATGAGCAAGGGCGCTCCGCACACCGCTCATGTTCCGGAGCATGAAGTAAGCATCGTCTGTAAGGACGGCACGGTTCGCAACATGTTGAGCAGCGCCACGGAACTGGAGGACATGACGGTCTTTACCCTGGTCGACGTGACCGAACCGCGGGCCTTGCAGCAACGGCTGACAGCATCGGCCCGCCGCTATGAGCACATGCTAAGCGCGAGCAAGGACGCCTTCTGGCTGGTGGATGCGACCGGGCGCCTGCTGGATGTCAATGACTCCGCCGTCGGCCTGAGCGGCTACTCCCGGGAGGAATTGCTCGGAATGCACATCCTCGACCTGGACGTCGAGGATGATGCCGATGCCTTTGCGGCCCGGATGAGTGCGATCCAGGCCGAGGGCTGGGGGTTGTTCGAATCCCGTCACCGGACGCGGGATGGGCGTATCCTCGATGTAGAGGTCAGCGCTCTGCCCGACCGGGAGTCGGGGACCCTGGTGGTTTTCGTGCGCGACATCACCCAGCGGCGAGCCACGGAGAACAAGTTGCGGCAATTATCCTTCGCCCTGGAGCAAAGCGTCGAGAGTATCGTCATCACCGACCTTGACGCCCGTATCGAGTACGTGAACACGGCCTTCCTGCGCGAAACGGGTTACACCCGCGAGGAAGTCATGGGCCGCAATTCGCGCATGCTTCAGTCGGGGAAAACGCCGCGAGCCTCCTACGATGCCTTGTGGGCGGCGCTGACCGCCGGCGAATCCTGGCAGGGCGAGTTCATCAATCGCCGTAAGGATGGCTCGGACTATACCGAATGGGCCAGTATTTCGCCTGTGCGCCAGCCTGATGGCCGGGTCACACATTATGTGGCGGTCAAGCTCGATATCACCGAGCGCAAGTTTTACGAGACCGAATTGATCGAGGCCAGGCTGATGGCCGAGTCGGCAAGCCGCACCAAGAGTCGGTTTCTGGCGCACATGAGCCATGAACTGCGTACCCCATTGAACGCCATCCTGGGTTTTGCCCAAATCCTGGAATTGGAACCGTTGAATGCGGAACAGTACAAGATGATCGGCATGATCCATGAGGCTGGTGACAACCTGCTGCGCATCATCAGCGATATCCTGGATATCTCCCAGCTCGATTCCGGCCGGATGACCCTTAATCTCCAATCCTTCTCCCTACCGGTCGCGCTGGACCGGGTCGATCGTCTCCTCCGGGGCGCCGCCATGGACAAGGGGCTGGGCTGGCATCTGGAGAGTCCACCTCCCGCAGTGGAATACCTCGTGGGCGATCAACAACGGCTGGAACAACTCCTGATCAATCTGCTGGGCAACGCCATCAAGTTCACCCACCAGGGTGAGGTGCGGGTCAGGATCCTCCAGCCAAATCCAGTGGCGGATGCCGCCCTCCTGCGTTTCGAGATCAGCGACACCGGCATTGGCATCACGCGGGAGGTGCTCGATGACCTGTTCCAGCCCTTCAATCAGGGGGACAGCAACCTGAACCGCCGCTATGGCGGTACCGGCCTGGGACTGGTCATCAGTAAACGGCTCGCCGAACTGATGGGCGGAACCATCGGCGTGATCAGTAAACCGGGACAGGGCAGCACCTTCTGGTTTGAGATTCCCTTCCAGCAGCCAATGGCGACCGCCAGCCAGTTCAGTAAGGCGGAGGCGGCGGAAACCTTGACGGAGCAGTGCTCGGCGCTCGCTGACCTGCGCGTCCTGGCCGTTGACGACAACCGGATCAACCAGCGCATGATCGAGCAGGCCCTCGTCCGTCAGGGCGCCCGGGTGAAGCTGGCGGCCGAGGGCGAAACGGCCCTGCGAATACTCCGGGCCGATCCCGGGGCCTTTGATGTCGTCCTGATGGACATTCAGATGCCGGTCATGGATGGCCTGACCGCTACCCGTGAAATCCGCAGGGAACCGGGATTGGCGGAACTGCCGGTCATTGCCCTCACCGCCGGGGCCTTGCCCGAGGAGCGCGAGGCCGCCCTGGCGGCCGGGGTTGATGACTTTCTGACGAAACCCATGCAAGTCGCCCAACTGTTGAATGTGATTCGACGACATTGCTCCCCGCCGAGCGGGTACGCCGGCTTCGGCGCCGGAGGGCCCGGATCGCGCGGCTAAGGCTGGCTGTGGCGGGCATGGACATACCCCCGGCCCGAGGAACAAAATGCCACCTGGCCGATTACCCGCGGATTGGAACGCCCGTTTTCCCGCCGCGAACGGCACCATCGTTATCGCGAAGTGCGCAATGGACCCCACAGACAACACCGAGCAGACCTACCAGCTCCTGAGCCTGGCCATCTCCGGCGGGCGCATCGGGACATGGTACTGGCGCCTCGATACGGATCAGCACGAATGGTCCGACCTGTGCCAGGAATATCTCATGCTGCCTTCAGGCGTGGCGCCGAGTTTCGAACATTTCCGCTCCGTACTCCACCCGAAGGACCGTGAGCGCATCGAAGCGCTGGTGACGGCGGCCATCGAGACCCGAGCGGACTATCAGGCCGAGTATCGGGTTCTGAAGGCGGATGGTTCGACCCGCTGGCTATCCGCCAGAGGTCGGGTTTTCAGGCAACCCCAAGGGCACACCTATGCCATGGCGGGCATCCTGACCGATATCACCGAAACCAAGGCTAACGAGGCTCGCTTGAGGGAGACCCTGGCGCTTTTTCAGCGCGTCTATGAGCACGCCACGATTGGAATTGCCATCACGGACCTGCAGGGGCGCTTCGAGCGCTGCAACCCTGCCTACGAAACCATGCTGGGCTATTCGGAGGCTGAATTACGCCAGATGAACTTTGCCGCATTGATCCACCCGGATGATCGGGAGACAAACCTGGCTGAAGTCGCCCGTCTGGCGTCGGGACAAATCGACGGCTTCACCATCGAGAACCGCTATCTGCACAAGGACGGTCAGACGATCTGGGCGCGTAAGCTGGGGTCTCTATTGCCAGGCGACAAAGACTCGCCCGCCCAAATGCTGGCGTTGGTTGAGGACGTGACAGGGAGCAAACGTGCGTGGGAACTTCTGGCCGAGAGCCGTGACTGGCTGGACTTGGCACTAGCTGGCGCCGAACTGGGTACTTGGGACACCGACATGGTAACCGGCCAGACCCGCAATGACGAGCGTTCCCTTGCCATGCTCGGCTACGGCCCGGAAGAAATCGAGCCACCGCGGGAGGGCTGGACTCAACACATCCACCCCGAGGATCTCCCGGCCGTGAACGAGGCCATGCGGGCGCACCTTGCAGGGGAAACCCGCGTGTACGAGGTGGAATATCGTCTTCGGCACAAGGAGGGGCGCTGGGTATGGGTCCTCACCCGTGGCAAGGTGTACCGCGACAGCGACGGACGGCCCACACGCGCGGCGGGAACACACCTCGACATCACCCACCGCAAGCGCGTCGCCACTGAAGGTCCGGAGTTGCTGCGCCGGATCGAAAATCTGATTGCCGGTCTGGAGCGCAAGTCCAACCCGGCCCAACCCGACCCGGGCGAGACCTCGCTGAGCGCCCGCCACCGCGAGGTGCTGTCACTGATCGCCGAGGGTCTCACCTCCGCCCAAATTGCCTTGCGGCTGGGCATTTCCAACGACACGGCGATCACCCATCGCCGCAATCTGATGCGAAAACTCGGCCTGCACAACAAGGCGGATCTGATACGGTACGCCCTCCAGCATGAGCTGGGCGCGCCTGGAGGAGGCGGTAAGGATAGCTGATTCAAAATACCCCATATGAGGTATTCAATTACCACTTAATGGGGATTCATTGGGATATGGACTGTTGCTAGAATGTGTTTCCCACAAACGGTGGGGGAATTGACACAGACCTCCAGCCATTATCCATGGGCACAACCATCCACCCTGAGAGCATCGGTCATCGGCAAGGGATTAAACGCAATGGCCGGTAACCAGAATCTCGACGCACTGCGACATCGCGCGGAGCGGGCTCTGGCCCAAGGACTGAGCTTGACCCGGCGAGAGGACATCGGCCCCGAAGCCGCCGATCTGAACCGGCTGGTGGAGGAACTGCGCATCTACCAGACGGAACTGGAATTCCAGAACCAGGAACTGAACGAATCTCAGGTAAAGCTCCACGAGGCGCTGGAAAAATACCAATCGCTGTTTGCCATGATGCCACTGCCGGCGCTGCTGCTGGATGGCCTAGGCTTCATCGTCGAAGCCAACCAGGCGGCGATCGAGCAACTGCACGTGAGAGATCGCCTGAACCCGCAGCGATTGTCGATCTACCAGTTGTTCAAGCCCGAGGGCCGCACGCCGCTCTATGCGGCTCTACGGGAGTGCCAAACCCGAGAGATGCGGCGCGTGGGAAACCTGGAACTGAAGACGGACGCGGAGCGTGCCCCAGTCTATGAGGGTCACGTCATCCGCCTCGCGGCGCCGGATATGCTGGAAGCGCATGACCTGTTGGTCCTGGTGGACACGAGCAGCGAGCGTGAATTGCGCGAACTGAACGCCCACCTCGACGAAAGGATCGCCGAGCGTACCGCCCAACTTGCGCGAGCCAATCAGGCCAAGAGCGAATTCCTGGCGCACATGAGCCATGAGATCCGTACCCCGATGAATGCCATCCTCGGCCTGGGCCAGTTACTTCAGCAGGACGCAATGACGCCGGAGCAGCAGGACATCGTGGGCAAGATCGTCAGCGCCGGTGATGGTCTACTCCACATCATCAACGACATTCTCGATCTCTCCCGAATCGAGGCCGGACAAGTTCAGATCGAGTGTCAGTGCTTCGAGATACACGACGTCCTCCGTCATGTCGATGCCGTGCTGGGAGTCAGCGCCAGTGAAAAAGGCCTGGACTTCCTGATCGACGCGCCGGACGATCCGCCCGGTCCCCTGCTGGGCGACCCGCTGCGGATCAAGCAGGTGCTGATCAATCTCGGCGGCAACGCCGTCAAGTTCACCGAGCGGGGCCGTATTCGCATCGCGGTCGCCTGCCTCGCGCAAAAGGCGGAGGCCGTGCGGGTGCGGTTCGAGGTGCGGGATACCGGTATCGGCATCAGCCAAGACATCCTGCCCTTTCTGTTCCAGCCCTTCAGTCAGGGTGACGCCAGCATCACCCGCCGTTTTGGCGGCACCGGCCTGGGGCTCTCCATCAGCAAGCACCTGGTGGATCTCATGGGGGGCGAGATCGGGGTGTGTAGCACGCCGGGCCAGGGCAGCACCTTCTGGTTCGAACTGCCGCTGAAACGTGGCGGGGTCGCCGCGACGCCGCCGAGAACCCGGGAGGCGCGGTCATTTCGGCTGGACGGGTTGCGCATCCTGGCGGTAGACGACAACCGCATCAACCTCTACTTGCTCCAGAGAGTGCTCGAGCGAGCGGGGGCCAGCGTAATCCTGGCCGCCGATGGGCAGCATGCCGTGCAGACACTGGAAGCCAGCCCGCACGCCTTTGATGTCGTGCTGATGGACGTCCAGATGCCGGTGCTGGACGGTCTCTCGGCGACTCAGGTGATCCGCACGGACCTGGGCCTCGCCGACCTGCCAATCATTGCCCTCACCGCCGGGGTTCTGGTCGAGGAGCGGGAGGCCGCAATGGCCGCCGGCATGAATGATTTCGTCGCCAAGCCGGTGGACCTGGGGCATCTGGCCGAGGCGATCCGCCGTCATTGCGCGGCCTGAGCCCGCTCTTGTCATCACGGATACCAGAGGGGTTAACACCTCACTTGCTGAATTCCTCTGGGCGGAAACATGCACTGGTGCTCGCTCATGCGCATTGATTCGCGCGGCATAAGCGCATAATCTGGCATCTCCCGATGATCAGTCGGGCTACTCTCAAGGCAACTCTCGGAGACAACGCTATGAAACAAGTGATGGTGATGCTGTTCGAATCGCTGGCCAAGGTGGGACTCGACAAACTGGAACGGGCGCTGATGTTTGGCGGCGGCCTGGTACTGGTGCTGGCCGTGCTCACGGGCACCGTCAAGCTGGACCATAACTGGTTCAGCTTCCTGTTCCGCTGGCTCCATGTCATGTGCGGAATCATGTGGATCGGTCTGCTCTGGTACTTCAATTTCGTCCAGATTCCTTCCATGCCGAACATCCCTGATGAGCAGAAGCCCGCGATCAGCAAGGTCATTGCCCCGACCGCCCTCTACTGGTTCCGTTACGCGGCCCTGGCCACGGTGGTGACGGGATTGATCGTGGCGGCCATGAATGGCTACATCGTCCGGGCCATGACCCTGGGCTTGATCGGCGACGGACCGGCCAAGGATATCTATATCGGTATCGGCATGTGGTTGGGTCTGGTCATGGCCTTCAACGTCTGGAACATCATTTGGCCCAATCAGAAAATCGCGCTCGGAATCGTCGACGCCTACCCCGACGACAAGAAGGCTGCCGCCCGCACCGCCATGCTGGCCAGCCGCTTCAACACGATGTTCTCCATCCCGATGCTGTATTTCATGGTTGCGGCCCAGAACGTGGCTTAACCCGCGGGATTGAAGGCTATCGGCCTGTCAGCCCTGGACTTTCGCGCGGAAAGTCCAGGGTTTTCTCATTTCAGCCCTTGATTTTGGCGACAATGGCCGCGGCGATGTCGCGGGTGCCGTGGGGCGAATCCTTCTTCAGGTCGGGGGTGACGATCTCCCCCTCGCGAATCACGTCGCGAACCGCCTGCTCGATTTTGCGAGCCGCTTCCAACTCACCGAGGTGCTCCAGCATCATGGCCCCGGCCAGAATCATGGCTGTGGGGTTGGCGATCCCTTGATCCGCGATGTCGGGCGCGCTGCCATGCACGGCTTCGAAGATGGCGGCATCCGTGCCGATGTTGGCGCCGGCCGTCAGTCCCAACCCCCCGATCAGACCGGCCGCCAGGTCGGACAGAATGTCGCCGAAGAGGTTGGTGGTGACGATGACGTCAAACGACTCCGGTTTCATCACGAGTTGCATGCAGCAGGCGTCCACGATGCGGTCGTCGAACTCGATATCGGGATATTCCCTGGCGATGTCGCGGCCGATTTCGAGGAACAGGCCGGAGGTGCATTTGAGGATGTTGGCCTTGTGGACCAGTGTGATTTTCTTGCGCCGAGCCTTGCGCGCGTAGTCGAAAGCATAGCGGATGATGCGTTCGCAGCCCTTGCGGGTGACGATGGCGGTGCTTTCCGCGGCGAGTTTCTCACCGTCCACAGTGATGAAGTGTTCGATGCCCGCGTAGAGCCCTTCGGTGTTTTCGCGCACGGTCATCAGGTTGACGTTCTGGTACATCGTGTCAGTACCCTCGAACGAAACGGCCGGCCGCATGTTGGCGTACAGATTGAAGGTTTGCCGCAGGGTGACGTTGACGCTGCGATATCCGCCGCCGACCGGCGTGGTGAGCGGCCCTTTAAGGCACACGCGATGCTTGCGGATCGAATCCAGGGTCGCCTCGGGCAGCGGATTGTCATAGCGGTCGACCGCCGCCATACCCGCCAGTTGCCGATCCCAGGCTATCCGGACACCCGTGGCTTCGATGACCTGAACGGTGGCCTCGACGATAGACGGTCCAATACCATCGCCGGGAATGAGGGTGATCTGGTGCATGCGGTGCTCCTGTAGGGTCTTTCGGGTGAAATGTGGCGCTTCTCCCGGATTATCCCTAGCCATGGACCAAAATTAAAGCCTGACCGGGGTTTCAGTGCATTCGCGCACGGTGACGCAAACCGGCTCATCGGCGCGTTGACGTAGCGATGCTATTGCCGGCGGGAAAGATTCTGATAAATTTACTGGGTATTTACCGAAACTCACCCGTCAATGGAGACAATCTTATGGACGTGATCCAGCGCATCGAATCGCAATTGGCCGAGAACCCCGTCATTCTCTACATGAAGGGTACGCCAGCCTTCCCGCAGTGCGGATTTTCGGGGCGCGCCGTGCAAATCCTGCAACACTGCGGGGTACCCTTCGCCCATGTGAACATCTTCGAGGATCCGGAACTCAGGGAAGGACTCAAGAGCTATTCCAACTGGCCCACCTACCCCCAACTCTATGTTTCGGGCGAATTGATTGGCGGCTGCGACATCATGATGGAGCTGTTGGAAAAGGGCGAACTTCAGCCGCTGCTGGAAGGCGCGCAATCCACCGCATCCTGATCGCCCGGGCTCGCGGACCTGGGGGGCGTGGATGACCCCATCGTTTCCAGGTCCCGCCAGCGATTGACGATCCCGCAGAATAAACGGGCGGTCTGCTCCGCGTCGTAAATGGCCGAGTGGGCCGCGTTGTTGTCCCAGTCCATCCCGGCTGCCTGTACGGCCTTGGCCAGCACGGTCTGGCCGTAGGCCAGGCCAGCCAGGGTGCCGGTATCGAAGGTACTGAACGGGTGGAACGGATTTTTCTTGACGCCCGCGCGCTCCACCGCCGCATTCAGAAAGCCGATATCGAAAGCGGGATTGTGGCCCACGAGGATGGCGCGAGTGCAGCCATTGTCCCTGACCGCCTGGCGGATCGGCTGAAAGATTTTCTGCAGGGCGTCCTTCTCGTCCAGGGCCAACCGAAACGGGTGGAAGGGGTCGATTTTGTTGAAGCTGAGCGCCGAAGCTTCCAGCTTCGCGCCAGGAAACGGTTTGACGTGACTGGCGTGGGTTTCGGCGATTTCCAGATGGCCATCGCCGTTCATCCGCACAATGACAGCGGCGATCTCGAGAACGGCGTTCTGCCTGGGGTTGAATCCCGAGGTTTCGATGTCAACGATGACCGGCAGATAACCGCGAAATCGTCGCGACATGAGGGGAGATTCGTGTAAAGACATGCTAAAAGTGTAATTTATACTCGACTGTGATAACGAAGCTTATTATATTGATGCATTGTGCCCGATCGGACCCAAGCTTTGTCGAAACCCGTCGCCAATCGCCGGTCGAATTACCTCCCTATCCAGAAGTATCATGACACGTCATTGCCCCTCAGACTCCCCCTGGCGGTTTGCCTCGCTGTTACTCGCGGCTCTCTGGCTGCATGGATGTTCGTCGAACCCCTCCAAAACCAAGGATGCGCGGGATCCGATCGAAGGCTGGAATCGTGGCGCACAAAATTTCAACGACAAACTCGATGACTATGTCATGAAGCCGTTGGCGACCGGTTACAAGAAAATCACCCCATCATTCGTCGACCGCGGTGTCACCAATTTCTACAGCAATGTCGAAGACGTCACCGTCATTGGCAATGATCTTCTGCAATTCAAACTGTTACAGAGCGGCAAGGATCTGGGACGGTTGCTCGTCAACTCGACGGTGGGCCTGGCGGGTTTCGTGGATGTCGCCAGCAAGATGAACCTGACCAAGCACGATGAGGATTTTGACCAGACACTGGCCAAATGGGGCTTGCCATCGGGTCCTTATATTGTGCTGCCAATGCTGGGTCCGAGCACCCCGCGCGGCATCTTTGGATTGGCGGGAGACGCGGCATCCAACCCCATCAACTGGATTACGCCCATGGCTGGATATAGCATGTCTGGGTGGCACTTTACCGACTGGAT
>Ga0172367_10005484_pt1 | contig 15312 bp, 11 predicted proteins | sample Lak10m_FD_114542 | JGI IMG/M metagenome (GOLD analysis project Ga0172367, IMG submission 114542) | Freshwater microbial communities from Kabuno Bay, South-Kivu, Congo - kab_022012_10m | ecosystem: Environmental > Aquatic > Freshwater > Lake | place: Democratic Republic of the Congo: South-Kivu... | reverse complement strand
TGCCGGCTTTTCGCCGGCCGTCGGGGGACGCTGTCCCCCGACACCCCCAGCCAAAGGCCGAAAGGCCTTTGGAAACCGGTTATTAGGGTATGAGACGCGGTCGGGTCCATCCCCGCCGCGTGCGGGGGAGCCGGGCAAAGCCCGTGAAACGCCAGGGGCCGCCGGCCCCTGGTCTTTCGCTTCCCAACGGCCGGCGTAGTCCCTTACGCAAGGCGGCGGCCGGTGGTTGAGGTGTGTCGGAGTTGCTCGACCAGCCGGTCGATCACCGTCATCACCTCGCCCGATGCCTGGCGCATCTCCTCCGCGGCCTGCTTGCATTCGATCATCTTGCCGGCCGCCTTCAGGGTTAGCGCACGACGCCCGGCGTCGTGGACGCGGGCATGGGGGCCATCGAGCGCGACAAAGGCCTCCGAGCGGCGCACCGTGTCGTCGTCCATGGTCACGTACCAGCGCCCGAGCCGGCAGTTCTTGTGATCGGGAAGCTCGTCGGCGGCCAGCGCAAACCCGCCGTCGAGGGCGTCGGTCACCTTACGGCAGAAGGCGTCGTGGTCAATCTTGGTGGCCTTGACCAGCGCAGCGTTGCGCTCGCCCCGTCGGTCGGCGCTGGCGCTCTTCTCGAGCGAAAAGAACGAAATCTGTTCGTGCAGGGTCGCCGTCTGTTCCTTCAGCGTCTGGGCGGTGGCGGTGGTCTCCTCAACCAGCGCGGCGTTGCGCTGGGTCATGTCGTCCATCTGGGCAACCGCGGTGTTGATCTCCTCCACCCCGTGGGCCTGCTCAGCAGTCGCCTGGGCGATCTCGGTGATCAGCTCTGCCACCTTGGCCACCATCGAGGTGATATCCTGGAGCGCGGCACCGGCGTCGCGAACCAAGCTGACCCCGGTTTGCACCTGCTGGTTGCTGTTATTAATCAGTGACTTAATTTCCCGGGAGGCCTGGGCCGAGCGCTGGGCGAGGTGGCGGACCTCCTGGGCCACCACGGCAAACCCGCGTCCGGCGTCGCCCGCCCGGGCCGCCTCCACGGCGGCGTTGAGCGCGAGCAGGTTGGTCTGGAATGCAATTTCGTCGATGACGCCGATGATCTCGCTGATCTGGCGGGCCGCCTCCTCGATCCTGTGCATGGCGTCCACGGCCTCCCGCGCCACCACGCCACCTTTTTCCGCCCGGCCGCGGGTGTCGGTGGCCATATTGGCAACCGTCCGTGAGCGCTCGGCGTTGGAGCGTACGGTGGCCGCCATCTCCTCCATCGCTGCCGCGGTTTCCTCCAGGCTCGATGCCTGCTGCTCGGTGCGTTCGGCCAAATCCTGGCTGCCTTCAGCCAACTCGCGGGTTGCGGACGTAATGCCGTCGGCGGCAGAGCCAATTCGCTGTACGATTTCGGCCAGCTTGGTCATAGTGGCGTTGAAGTCGCTGCGCAGGCGACCGAACACGCCTTGGTACTCGCGGTCGACCGTGCGGGTGAGGTCGCCGAATGCCAGCGCCTCAGCCACCTGGGCCAGGTCCTCCGACACGCCGGCGACGGTCCCGGTCAACGTGTTGATGCGCTCGCTGATGGCACGGAAGAAGCCGCTCTTGTCCTCCAGCGCGATCTTGCGATCAAACGCGCCGCGGACCGCGGCGGTCACGATTCCCTGGATTTCCTCCTGAATCAGCAACTCATTGGTTTGGTCCATCCACTCAATCACCGTGCCCAGGCGCTCGCCGGCCGGGCTGGAGATCGGATTGGCCACCACCTGGAAGGTGCGCCGGCCGATCCTGGCGCTACCCTGATACGGCTTGCTCAGGGTATCGATGATCCGCCGCTGGTGGGCGGGGTCCTTATGAAAGCGATCGAAGCTGTGCCCGATCAGCCGCCCGGCGGAAAACTCGGGATGGACTTGGCGGATGTCGCCTTCCGCCGCCTGGAACATGGCTGTAATCGCCGGGTTGGCGTAGGTAATCATTCCTTGTGCATCGGCAATCATGACCGCGGCGGTGACCCGGTCGAGCGCCGCCTGGGAGCGGATCGCCGTTACCGATACCGTACGCAGCAAGTCGGCGGTGCGGGCCATGTCCGCCAGCTCGTCGCGCCCCTCGGTGTACGGTACCGTAACCTCAACCTTGCCGCCGGCCAGCGTCGCCATCGCCTGTCGCAGCCCGCCCACCGGCCGCCGGATGCTCTGGGCAACCACGTGGGCCGCCAGCAGCCCGACCACCACCGCGATCAGCCCAAGGCCGAAGATGACACCATAGGCAAGACCGGAGCGGGCCGCCAGATCGGCCTCCAGCGCGCTTTGCGATGTGGCGATGGTGGTGACGATCGACTCCGAAAGCGTATCAAGCCGCTCGCCCAAGGCAATCATGGTTTCATCACGCAGCTTGACCAGCGCAGCGTTGTGCGTGGCCGCTTCCTCGAAGCCCTGCCGATACTCGGTGGCCAAACGGCGCAGCTCTGCAAGCCGCGCCTGCGCGGCCGGATCAATCAGCAGGCGGTTGATTTCGTCGAAGCGCCGGCCAAGCTGGGCGAAATCGTCGTCGATCGCCGAGCGCAAGTTCAACTCACCCAGACCGAACAAACGGGCGGTGTAAAGGCGTACCAACAGCAGGTGCTTGCCGGCTTCCGGCACCAGCGCCGTCAGCATGAGGTCGCCGCTTTCGGCCGCGCCGGCTTTGAGCACGTCAAGCCCCTTCACCAGCGCCGCGCCGGTCGGGGCCATGCGCTGATAGAGCGCGCGGTTCATGCCCGCCCTTGCTGCCTTGAGCTGGTCCAGCGCATTGAAATAGCGTGTGACCTCTGCCGCGCTCTGCGCGAATTGCTCGGCCAGCGCCGAACCCTCGACCGCGGCCTTCTGCTCGGCAATCATGGTCCGGTACTGGGCGCGCAGGGTGTCGATTTCCGCCGCGTAAGTGTCGGCGCCAGTGTAGGCGTAGTTGCGTACCTGCATGCGCAACCGCAGCACCCAGGTCTGGATATCCTCGGCCGAGTGGCTGAGTTTGGTCTGGGCGTCGATGGTACCGATGCCGCGGCCAAGATCGTGGACGGTCACAAAGCCAACCGCCGTCTCAAGGATAAGAAACGCCAGCAGCAGGCCGCACGCCAGCCAGAGGCGGGTGCCGATTCCGTAGCGCGACAGGATCGCGGTCAGTTTGTCGGAAGTCATGGGAGGAACCGCCTTAATGGAGGGAGCGGCGTTGCCGCCGTCGACCCGTCATTCGAATCAAGACATGTTGTATCACGAGACACTCAGAGCCAGGATGTACGAAGATCAGGGCGCCCCTTGTATCGGCCACTTCGCAGATGATGTAATAACCCATGCCAGAAGGTGCGGTGCGTCGGCATCGACGCAGGTCTCCTGTATAGTCATAGATTATAGTGCGTAGTAGGATATCCTGTCTGCTGCACCGACCGTGCACCACGTGGCATGGTCTCGAAAAAATAAAAAAAGGGGGGGACTGGGGGGCCGGTCAGGCCCCCCAGTTGGGGGTTCGGGGGGCGAAAGCCCCCCGACGGGTTGTGCCCACATGTCGGGGGGCTTCCGCCCCCCGAAAGGCCCCCTGATCCGGGGCCTGACCGGCCCCGGAACCCCCTCTTTTTCACTAAGGGAGGGTACCTGGGCCGCTACCTCAATTTACGGGTCGCCTAAGGACGCAGCTCACTCGTCGCAAGCCTGCCTAGAGTCCGCTGCGGGCGGTGAGCGCCGGCCGCCGGTCATGCTCGTCGCCGCTTTCACTGGTCTCAACCGCAAACAGTTGCTCGACATTGAGCAGCGTTACCATCCGGTTCTCCGCCGTTACCAGACCGCTCAGGTACTGCGACTCGACCATGCCACTATCGACATCCGGCGGCGGCTTGATCTGGTCCGGCGCCACGGCCAGAATATCGGAAATGGCGTCGACCAGGATGCCGCGTGTCCGCTCGCCAACCTGGATCACCACCACCACATGCCGCTTGGTCACCTCAGTGACGCCGCCGCCGAAACGGGCCCTGAGGTCGAAAATCGGGATGATGATGCCACGCAGGTTGATCACCCCGCGTACATAGGGCGGCAGGTTGGGCAGTTTGCTCTCCGGTGTCCATCCCCGGATTTCCCGCACCGAGAGGATGTTGACGCCATACTCCTCGCTGCCGACCGTGAAGGTGACGTACTGCTCTTCCTTGATGTTGGCCTTGGCGGCCGCGAGATCGTTCCGGCTTACCCCGACCTTAGCCAGGGAGGACGATATGGTCATGGTCGCGCCTCTCTCCTGAAACCCTGTCAGTCCAATGTCGGCCGGGTGGCCGCTCAATGACACGTCAGGGGACGCTGTCCCCCGCCGACACCTAGTGGTCTGCGTCGCCAAAAATTGAAGGGGTCTGCCTTGATCTTTTTTGCCCTTGACGAACCCAAACAGCTTGTCTGTATGTCCCGATACAGTCTCGCGCTGTTTGTCTTCGTCACGTCAAAAAATCTCTGCGGCATACCCCGTCATTTTAGGTGACGCAGACCACTAGTGCCAAAAGCCGATCGGCCCTTGGAAACCAATTATGGGGCAAGGTGGGGGCCGCCACCCGGCGTCAGCCGTTTGCGGCTACTCCTTGTCCCCCCGATCCGGCAGTCAACAGCCGCTGGCCGGCGGCGGCCGCCTGTCGGCTCATCTCCTGCAATCCGGAGACATCGAGAATCAGCGCTACCCGCCCGTCCCCCAGGATGGTTGCCGCCGCCAGCCCGTCGAGTCGGCGGAAGTTGGACTCAAGACTCTTGATGACAACCTGCTGCTGCCCGATCACTTCGTCGACCACCAGCCCAATCTGGCCGCCTTCCTCGGTTTCCAGCAGTACCACCAAGCCTTTGGTCGGGTCGGTGACCGCGCCCGGGATTCCGAACAGCCGATGCAGGTAGACGAGCCGCACGTACTCGCCCCGCGCCATGATGACGTCCCAGCGGTTGATCACCCCATGAAGGTCGGCCGGCTTGGGCCGCAGGCTCTCGACGATATTGGTCAGCGGCAGCACGAATCGTTCGGCGCCGACCGAGATCACCATGCCATCAAGCACCGCCAGCGTCAACGGCAGTGACAGAACAAAGCGTGATCCTTCACCCGGAGTCGACGAAATGACGATCCGCCCGCCAAGCGCGGTGATATTGCGCCGGACCACGTCCATGCCGACGCCGCGCCCTGAGATATTGGTCACATGGTCGGCGGTAGAGAAACCGGGAAGGAAGATCAGGTTGTCGATCTCCTCGTCGCCGAGATGGGCACCGCGGGCGACCAGGCCGCGCTCGATCGCCTTGTCGAGCACCCGCCGGCGGTCGATGCCGCGGCCATCGTCGGTAACCTCGATCACGATGCGGCCCGAACGGTGCAGTGCCGACAGGTGCACGGTGCCGATCGGCGCCTTGCCGACCTGAACCCGGTCTTCGGGCATCTCGATGCCGTGGTCGATGGAATTGCGAATCATGTGGGTGAGCGGGTCGACCAAGTTTTCGACCACTGTCTTGTCAACTTCGGTCGCCTCACCACTCATGACCAGCCGCACCTGCTTGCCGAGTTCCCCCGCGAGTTCGCGGACCAGCCGCGGCATGCGTGAGAACACCGACCCCACCGGCTGCGCGCGAATCGACATGACGCTCTCGCGCAGCTCCCTTGTGTGCTGCGCCAACTGCTCGAGGCCCTCGAGCAACTCCTGGAATTCCCCCGGCGGCAGGTCGCGCGAGTGCTCGGCCACCATCGCCTGGGTAATCACCATCTCGCCGACCATGTTGACCAGCCGCTCGATCTTTTCCAGATCCACCCGGATGGTGTGGCTGGTCAGCGATGGTGCGCCTCCGGATAGTGCGCCTCCGGATGATGCGCCTCCGGATGTTGCGCCTCCGGATGATGCGCCTCCGGCGGGCGAGGTCGGTCCGGCCGGTGCCGTGGCCGCGGCCCTGGTGTCGGGGTCGAACAGTGCCGGCGGCGACGCGGCGGTCGCCCGCGGCGGGGCCTCTCCGCCCTGGCGGCCCGGGGCCGCGGCCGGACTCGGGCTGCCCCAGGTTTCCCGGCCGCCTGGAGCGGACTGCCCCGCCGTCGGCGCGGCCGGTGCCGATTCGGGTGCCGCCGCCTCGGGAGTCCTGGCGGCTTGCTCGTGGATCTCGATCAGGCTGTCATCGGCCACGAACTCGAACACGTCGTCGATCTGGTCTCGACCGGCGTCTGTGCTCAAGGTGACGGTCCAGCCCAGGTAGCACAACTCGGCCTCAAGCTGAGTCAGCGTCGGCAACCGGCTGATATCGCAGGCCACCACGACCGTGCCCAGCCGCGCCAGCGCGCGCAGCATGAAGGCCGGCTCATTGCCGGACAGCAGCATCTCCAGCTTGGGATGAAAATGGATGACGTAGGTGCGTCCGACGTCCGACCCGCCAGCGCCCCCCGCGCCGCCTGCACCGGCGGACGGTGAGGCCGCGGGCGCCTCAGACGCGGCTCCGTTGTCGTCGACCACGCCATTCATCTGGGCGACCCACTGCTTGAGCAGCCGGACCACTTCCGCGCCCAATTCGACCGGTGGCGCGGTCTCGTCACGAGCATAGGCGACAAGCTGGCCAAGCACGTCGTTGGCGCGAATCAGCACATCGACCAAATCGCTGGTCACGGGCAGCGCCTCGGAGCGCACGCCATCCATGACGGTCTCAAATTCGTGGGCGAAGGCGACCAGCCGGTCAAAACCGAACGCGCCGCCGCCGCCCTTGATCGAGTGGACCGCGCGGAAGATCGCGTTAACCTCGTCCATGTCGACGCTGCCCGGCGTCAGCCTCAGCAGCCCGGCCTCGGCGACGCCCAACAGCTCCGCGCTCTCCTCGAAATAGGTTTGCTTGAAGCGATCCATTTCATCCAAGAGACGGCCCTCCGGCAGGCAACTTCGCGGGTCACATCAAAAACAGGTGCAGCGACCCTCGTGCCCTCGGCAGAGAGCGCAAGAGTCGCGAAGCCGGAACAAATCGGCGCGGCCTCAACCGCAGACCTTCTGTACCACCGAAACCAGCTTCTCCGGATTAAAAGGCTTGACGATCCAGCCCGTGGCGCCCGCGGCTCGTCCCTCGGCCTTCTTCTGGTCATCGGATTCGGTGGTCAGCATCAAGATCGGCATGGTGCGGTGGGTGGGCATGGCCCGCAGTTTGCGTATCAGGGTCAGCCCGTCCATGATCGGCATGTTGAGGTCGGCGATCACCAGATCGACCTTGGTGCCGGTCAGGAGGGTCAGGGCTTGCTGGCCGTCGTTGGCCTCCAATACGTCATAGCCGGCGCCCTTAAGGGTAAAGCTGACCATTTCCCGCATCGTCCGCGAGTCATCGACGGTCAGAACCTTCTTCTTCATGCCCGGCTCCACTCCTCAAGCCAGTTGGCGACGCCCAGATCCCGACACGCCTCCCGGAGATACTCCGACGGCGCGACGATGGCAAATCCCTGCCCATGATCCTGGGCATGCCGGCTGGCGGCCAGCAGCGCCTGAATGCTGGCGGTGCTGATTCGCTCCACGCCGTCGGCGAGAATCTCCAAATCCTGTCCAACGGCAAGCCCATGCCGCAGGCTCTCCACCAGCGGTGACGCCATCGGCAAGTCGAGATCGCTCGGCAGGCCGAGTTGAACCCGTCCGTCCTCCTCATGCCATTTGATCAGACTCAACGCCTTCGCTCCCTCGTGCTCAACGCCTGCCGGATACCGACTCTGCTCCCCGACCCCGGCCCGCCTGTCTGCCATCCCGGCCCGATCGGTATCCCGGAGGTGGCCGGCCGGCCCTTGCCACCGTTGCACCGCGGCGGCGTGGCCTCGGCCATCCATCCCAACCATCAGCGGCGCGCAGCATACAGAAGATGCCGCCCGCCGACCAAGAGGATTTGCCCCAAGATATGTCGGGAGGCGGAGTTTTCCAGTCACCATCCTACATCCTTCGGTGAGAGGATGATTTGTTTCGCTGCCTATGCTTTTCCGTCGTCTTTGCCGGACCGGGCGTCGCGCCAATGATCGGCTGCATCATTTATTAGCAAAGCAGTCCTTCGCGTTGCCGCGTGGAGGACTGCTTCGCAGGAGCCGCGGACGCCATGTCGGACGCAATGCCGACGCCCAGGATCGTCATTTGCGAAGCGAGCGGGGAGAGCCGACGCGCCTCGCAATAGGAAAAAGTTAGATAGTGTAATATTGCCCACTATATCAACTACAAAGCGCCTACCCTTCCACCCAGCAAATTACGGTTGGTTAACAACTGCCGTGATCAAACGGAAGTCCAGACTATGGACACGCGCAACAAGGCGCACCCGCCGCAACAAAAGCGCTCTCCGCTCGCTTCACGCGGCCTGGAAGCCGCGTCAACGACGCAGCCAATTCTAAACGTCAGCCAACATAGCACCAGTGGTTTGTGTCGTCTAAAATGACAGGGTCTGCCTTGATCTTGTTCGCCTTCGACAAATCAAAACAGCTTGTCTGTATGTCCTGATATAGTCTCGCGCTGTATGTCTTCGACACGTCAAAAAAACTCTGCGGCACACCCGGTCATTTTGGCCGACACAGACCACCAGGACTTCCATTCAATTGCGCCAAAGGCCGTAACCGTCGCCGGGGAGGGGAGGTCGCGGGCATTCGAACACGCGAACAGTCAAAGCGCCCCGGCCGCCCAAGCAGCATTGACCAGCGCGCGCTCGTCGAAGCGGTAATCGCCGACGACCTCCTGGGCCCGCCGGTAGAGCTTGGCTCTGTAACCATCCGAGCTGAAATCGTGAACGGAATTATGCGTCGTCACACCGAAGTGAAGCAGCATGTCAATTGTCTCGCAAAGCGGAATAAAGTAGCTCTCACTGACCAACCCGCTGCCTTTCAGTTGATCGAAAACACTTCGGAACCCCTTGATCTTAACGCCGACCAACTTCGGCTCGTGGGGGGGCCACAAATGAGTCAGATACTGGTCGACCCGATCTGTACGGTAGCTATCATCGGACCGAACGTAGATGAGTTGGTCCATCTCCGGGTCGAAGTAGGCAGCCGGAGCGAAGGGCGCCCTCATCCGGTAGAGGTCGGCAAAAAAATCCTCGGTAGCGCCGTCTAAGGCCATGGCAGTCTCTCCCGATACCGCGATGCATGGTCCTGAGGGAGCCGCGGATTGCTCTGATCGCATAGAACCCACTCCCAATGGCACCGAAACCGACCGAAGTCCTGCACGGCTGCTCCAGCTTGACACTTGAAAATCACGCCGACCGAAATTTGTCAATAGAATTCTAGAGATGAAACGCGAGGCGGCAGGTTTTTTTTTGTGCCGACCGCCGAAGGCCGGATGACCTGGGACCGGAACGGCGCTAAACTGGGCCACCTCGTCAAGGGCCCGCCGGCCAGGCTTGCCCCCCCCCAGGCTCAGGGTGCTGTCGTCAGCCGCTTTCCTGATTTGCGAGCGCGGAGGGGCCGGCCGATCGCGTGGTCATTCGTTCAGTGCAGGGACCGTCCTGATTCGGGGGCGTTCATGCCGAACATTTAGCATGGGAGTGGAAACATGAACCGGTACGGCGAGAGATTGCAGGAGCTGAAGAAATTACTGATGACTGGGGACGATTTTAACGCGACATATCGGTTCTTCTTTGACAATTTCAGCGACCGGGCCTTTTTTGGCTTGGGACGGAAGGCCAAAAACCCGATTATCAAGGCGACCCTTGAGTCGGTCCGCGGCCAGATGTTCGGCGAAGAAGGCAAGGTCAGTCTGCTCAAACTGATTAATATCCCGAGCGCACGCTTCTACCACGGCGGCTGCACCATAAATGGCCGCATGGCAACGGTGATATATTTCGAGGACATTGAAATGGGCATGGTCGCGATCGCAATGTCCTTGACGTCGGGTCAAATGCACTACGCCCGCTTTTCCACCACACGAGTCCCGGCCGACAAGGCTGGGGCTATGGTGGGGCCGGGAACCCGAACCCTCCAGTAGGGCTCCGGCATTGCCGGTTACCCCATTACCGGCACCGACGAGACGACTGCCCGATCCACAGTCCTGATAACCGGTTTCCAAAGGCCTTTCGGCCTTTGGCGGGAGCCGTCGGGGGACAGCGTCCCCCGACGGCCGACGGGAGCTTGCCTCGCCAAGGGGCATTGGGTCATTCATCCACGACTCGTCAGGGGCCTCTGTCCCCCGACACCCCCTGCCAAAGGCCGGCGGGCCTTTGGAAACCGTGACTCTTATGGAGGCGGCAAGCCCTCCCCTCACGCCAACGCGGGCTCGGCGCTGGCGGCAAGGCGGCGGGCCCGTCCTTCGATGATCCACCACATGAGCCTGCCGGCGGAGCGGCCCCACCAGCTCTGCGGGTTATGTCCGCAGGCCTTGATGATCATCGCGGCCGCCCGCTCGATATGCTTGCGCCGGTAAAAACCGTAAGCGCGGCGCATGTAGGCGTGGTTGCAGGTCTGGTGATGGTAGGTCGCGCCCGCGGGGGCATTGGCCGCGAAGTACGCGTAGGCCAGTTCGTCGTCCTCGGTCTCGACCACCCGGGCAACGCCGATCCAGAGCAGCCGCCAGCGGCCGACCTGCTCCCGCCGAAGATACCCCTTCATGTAATCATAAAAAAGCTTGTAGTGCCGAAACTCATCGGCCGCGACGTGGCGGCAAATCCGTCTGAGGACCGGCTCCTGAGTGGCGTCCGCGATCGCCGAGTAATAGGAGGAGGTCCCGGTCTCGACCATGCAGCGGGCCACCAGCTCACCGCAAAGCGACCCGCGGACGGAGGCGCCGTCCCTCAAATGGGCAATCTTGAATCCTGCCCGAAACCGGGCAAACGCCGCCTCGAGCGAAAAGGACGGGTCCATGCGCTCGGCCCACAGGCCCAGCGCCTTCCCGTGCTGTACCTCCTCAATCGCCCACTCCCGGGCCAGGGTCTGAAACTCGGGATCGTCACGAAAAATGTTGATCAAATACTCGGTATATTCGGGGGCGTTATACTCAACCAGCGCCGCGGTCTTGATCGCCCGAATCTCGTCGGGCGTGGTCTTTGCAGGATCCAACTCGTTCCAGGGCAGATTTTCGTAGTGCCAATGCAGCTCGGTCATGCTTGCCCCGCCTCCAAGTCCTCTGGCCGGCGCCCAAAGCGAAGCCCGGCCACTGCCGCCTCGATCAATTCCCTGTGTCCGGGCATCCGCCAACCGGGGCTTCCGGCGGCGGGGCGTTCCTTCCGGGGCCGCTCACACCTCCCGAAATACCACCGAGCAAAGCCCGTTACCAATCAAGCCGAACGCCTGATCCACTGCCCCAAAAACCGGTTCCCAAAGGCCTTTCGGCCTTTGGCTAGGGGTGTCGGGGGACAGCGTCCCGTGACGGCCGGCGTAAGCCGGCAGCGCCATGGGCTCAGATCAAACCTTCTCCTCACAGGCAGCCCCGCCGGGCCGCGGCGGCGCGCGCCCAAACAACAAGACCCCGCCCCCCAAACCAGAGGGCGGGACCAAAGGGTCGCCGGACCGTGCCCGTCAGGTCCGGCTGCCGAGACCAAGCGCTACGAAGGAACCCGGCCGTCCCTCGCTGCAAGACATCGTACCAGCGAGCGAAATGTCAGCGCCAGCGCCTGCGGCGTTGCCGGCTCGCGCCGGCCGTCGGGGGACGCTGTCCCCCGACACCCCCAGCCAAAGGCCGAAAGGCCTTTGGATACCGGTTATAGGAAATCAATCAAACACTGTGCTCGATGGTATTAGTGGTGCTCACGACTGGCCGGCACGACGTTGCCGCCCAGGACGACGGCCACCTGAAGCGCGGCCACCCGGGCCCGGGCTACCCCGAGCTTCTTCTCGATCTCTGCCCGCTCCTCCGGGGTCTTGGCGTCCTCGAGGTCTTCCTCCAGGTCCTTGACCGTCTGGTTCGCTGCCGCGGGATCGATCCCGGTCAGGTTCTCGGCCTGGTCGACCAGCACGGTGCAGCCGCGCTTGTGGACCTCGGCAAACCCGCCGGTGACGAAGATGCGCTCGGTGATGACCCCATTCTCGTGAATGTCAAGCAGGCCCGGCTGAATGGCCGTCATCAACGGAATGTGGCCGGCCAGCACACCCAAATATCCCTCGGATCCGGGAATGACAACCATATCCACCGGCCGCGCCACCAGCACCTTCTCAGGCGACACCAATTCGAACTCGACGTGTCCGGACATCCTGCCCTCGCCCCCCTGCACCCTGGGCAACCGCCCCCAACCGACCATCAGGGATCAATCTGCCCGGCGCCTCATTCAACATACCCGGCATCAGATCGGGCAACGGATAGGGCCGTCCCCGGCGGGAGCCGCCCGCCCGAAGCATCCCGGAAGGACGCCTCGGGCGGACCCGCACTCCCCCGGCCAGGGCCGGCCCAATCCATCACACCCCTACGCCACCTCGGCAGCCATCTTGCGGGCCTTGTCGACCGCCTCCTCGATGGTGCCGACCATGTAGAAGGCCGCCTCCGGCAGGTGATCGTAGTCGCCACGAACGATGCCGGTGAAGCCCTTGATGGTGTCTTCCAGCGAGACCAGCTTGCCGGGCGACCCCGTAAACACCTCAGCGACATGGAACGGCTGCGACAGGAAGCGCTGAATTTTGCGCGCCCGGGACACCGTCAGCTTGTCCTCTTCCGACAACTCGTCCATGCCCAGAATGGCGATGATGTCCTGCAATGACTTGTAGGTCTGTAGGACGCGCTGAACTTCGCGGGCGCAGTTATAGTGCTCATCGCCGACCACGCGCGGGTCCAGAATGCGGCTGGTCGAGTCGAGCGGGTCCACCGCGGGATAAATGCCAAGTTCGGCAATCTGCCGGCTCAGCACCGTGGTGGCGTCAAGGTGCGAGAACGAGGTCGCCGGTGCCGGGTCGGTCAAGTCGTCGGCAGGCACGTAAATCGCCTGCACCGACGTGATCGACCCTTTCTTGGTGGTGGTGATGCGCTCTTGCAGGGCGCCCATGTCCGTGGCCAGGGTCGGCTGATAGCCCACCGCGGAGGGCATGCGCCCAAGCAGTGCCGACACCTCCGAGCCGGCCTGAGTGAACCGGAAGATGTTGTCGATGAAGAGCAACACATCCTGCCCTTCCTCGTCGCGGAAGTACTCCGCGAGCGTCAGACCGGACAGCGCAACCCGGGCTCGGGCGCCCGGCGGTTCATTCATCTGGCCATACACCAGAGCCGCCTTCGACCCCGGGCCGTCGAGCTTGATCACGCCCGATTCGATCATCTCATGATAAAGATCGTTGCCCTCGCGAGTCCTCTCGCCGACGCCCGCAAACACCGAGAAGCCGCCGTGCGCCTTAGCGACGTTGTTGATCAGCTCCATGATCAGCACCGTCTTGCCGACGCCGGCGCCGCCGAACAGGCCGATCTTGCCGCCGCGAGAGTAGGGGGCCAGCAGGTCGACCACCTTGATGCCGGTAACCAGCACCTGAGCCTCGGTCGACTGCTCGGCAAAGGACGGCGCGGCCTTGTGAATCGGTGCGCTCATCTTGGCGCCGACCGGCCCACGCTCATCCACCGGCTCGCCGACCACGTTGATGATGCGCCCTAGCGTCTCCGGTCCCACCGGCACCAAAATCGGTGCGCCGGTGTCGGTGACCGATGCCCCGCGTACCAGGCCGTCGGTGGTATCCATCGCCACCGTCCGCACGACGCCGCCGCCCAGATGCTGAGCGACCTCAAGCACCAGCGTCTTACCCTCGAGCGTGGTGTGAAGTGCGTTCAATATCCGCGGCAGGTCGGAATCGAAATGAACGTCGACCACCGCGCCAAGAACCTGAGTAACCCGGCCGCCCGCCGAACTGCTGACTTTCGCTTTTTTTGCCATGGGTAGATACCCCTAATCCCAAATCTCGCGTGTCGTCCCACCGCGCGCGGGCGGGACCGGATGCATCAGCAAAGTCCGCCCGACTTTACCGCCCTCACGCCTTCCACCCACCCACCCCTAACCCGCCAGCTCGGCGGGAAAGGGAAGGGAAAGGCGGTAAGCCGTGAGACCGAAACCCGCCGGCCGGCCCGCACTAGAGCGCCTCAGCGCCCGAGATGATCTCAATCAGTTCCTTGGTGATGTACGCTTGCCGGGTCCGGTTGTAGGTCAGCGTCAGCTTGCCGATCATCTCGCCGGCGTTGCGGGTGGCATTGTCCATGGCGGACATCCGCGCGCCCTGCTCGCTGGCCATGCTTTCCAGCACCGCCCGATAAACCTGAGTCACCAAGTTGCGCGGGAGCAGCGCCTCAAGCACGGTCGCTTCGTCCGGCTCGAACTCATAGCCGACCGCGCCATCCGTCGGCTCGGTCCGGCCGATTACGTCCGAATCGTCCTCCCGCGCCGGCGGCGGCACCGGAATAAGCTGCTGCACCGTCACAATCTGCGAAATCACCGACTTGAACTGATTGTAGATGACCGTGCAGACGTCGAACTCCTTGGCGTCGAACAGCGAGATGATGCGCGCGGCAACCGCCTGACTATCGGCGTAGACCGACCGGTTACGGCCGACCTCATCGAAAGACTCGACGAGCGCCTCGGAGTACTCCCGGCGCAGGGCATCCCGGCCCTTGCGACCAACGCACAGCAACTTCACCGTCCGCCCGTCCAGCCGCAGGCTGGCAACCTGGCGCCGTGCCTCGCGAATGATCGAGCCGTTGAAGCCGCCGCACAAACCGCGGTCCGACGTAATCACCACCACCAGATGAACGTCGCTCTTGCCGGAACCCCGCAGCAGCCGGGGCCCGCCGTCCTCAAAGGTCGCGCCCGCGGACACCGCGGCCAGCATGCGTTCCATCCGCTCTGCATATGGCCGGCCGGCCTCCACCTGCTCCTGAGCCCGGCGCAGCTTGGAGGCAGCCACCATCTTCATCGCCGAGGTGATCTTCTGGGTCGACTTAACGCTGCCGATCCGGATATTGAGGTCCTTGAGACTAGGCATGCTCCCTCTTCACCTCTCGCTGGTTGCCCCGAGGGTTTCCGCGAGATCGCGTTGCCGCGATCAGGCGAACACCTTGACGAAGGTGTCGAGGAAGGCCTTCAGACGCTCCTCGGTTGCAGCCGACAGCGACTTCTCGCTGCGGATGGCTGCCAGAATGTCCTCACCCCGGGCACGAATCTCGTCCAGGAGCTTCCTCTCGAAGCGGCCGATGTCGTTCACCGCGATCCGGTCCAGGTAACCGCGCACGCCGGCGAAGATCACCACCACCTGCTCTTCCACCGCGAGCGGGGAGAACTGGCCCTGCTTCAGGAGCTCCGTCAGGCGGGCGCCACGCTGCAACAACCGCTGGGTCGCCGCGTCGAGGTCGGAGGCGAACTGGGCAAACGCGGCCATTTCGCGGTACTGCGCCAGCTCCAGCTTGATCGTGCCGGCGACCTGCTTCATCGCCTTGATCTGCGCCGC
>Ga0172367_10005483_pt1 | contig 15312 bp, 11 predicted proteins | sample Lak10m_FD_114542 | JGI IMG/M metagenome (GOLD analysis project Ga0172367, IMG submission 114542) | Freshwater microbial communities from Kabuno Bay, South-Kivu, Congo - kab_022012_10m | ecosystem: Environmental > Aquatic > Freshwater > Lake | place: Democratic Republic of the Congo: South-Kivu... | reverse complement strand
GGTTGCCGGTGCGGCGCCGAGGGTGTACGGCGACAGCGCGGCCTTCGAGGCGCAGCGCGAGTTAGGCGCCGCTGCAAAGCGTCGTGCGGACGCTCCGACTGCAGGAGGGCGCGGAGGATTCGCAGCATCCGCCGTTCCTGCGCCATCTGCTGGGCGCGCGATGGCGATGGACGGAATGGCTGGGTCCCGCGCCGAGGAGGGCAAACCGGCGCTCTCATGGAAGAACGCTGCGACTGCGCAGGCAGAGGGTGGATCTGTTGGTGAATCCTTCCAATACACGCTGCGGAATCCTGTCTCGATCGCGCGCCAACAGTCCGCCATGCTGCCGATCATTTCGAGTGATGTCCAGACGCGCCGCATCAGCATCTTCAGCCCATCCGATGGGATCGACCATCCCATGCGGGGCGTCGAACTCTCGAACTCGAGCGGGCAACAGCTCATCCCTGGCCCGATCGCAGTCTTTGATGGAGACGCGTACGCGGGCGACGCACAAATCGCGTTCATGGGGGCAGGCGATAAGCGGCTGCTCGCATACGCCGTCGATCTTGATGTGGCGTGTGCCGTCACGAACGAATCCTCGACGGCGATCGTTTCCGTGCGAATCGTTGATGGCTTCATCGAGGAGACACAGAAAGTTCGCAGCTCGGTGACCTATGCGTTCAAGAACAAGGATGCAACGCGTGGGCGCACATTGCTTGTCGAGTCCCCGAAGTCGGCGGGTTGGGATCTGATCGAACCGAAGAAGCCCGCATCCGAAACTTCGCAGGCGTACCGATTCGAGCTGGAGATTGCCGCAGACAAGACTGGGTCGCTGAGCGTGGTCCAGGAAATCACGACGCGCCAACGCCTCGCTGCAACCGAATATGACCTTCCCGCGCTGCTCGCTCACGCCAGCAGCGGCAAGGCGTCGGCGGCAGTGGTGGATGCCATGCGCAAGATCGCTGCGATGCAATCGTCGATCGCCGATGTGCAGCGAAAGATGGAGAGTGATGCCGCGGAGCGACAGTCGATCGCGTCCGATCAGGAGCGTGTTCGACAGAACATGGGTTCCATCGAAAAGGGAACTGAGCTGTACCGACGCTATCTCGCCAAGTTTGACGAGCAGGAGAACCGCCTCGCCGAACTGGAGAAGTCCTCGGTCGAGTTGAAGCGCCAACTGCAACAGCTGAACGAGGAGCTGAAGCGATATCTCAGCGGACTGAACATCTCATGATGGCACTCGGGCGCGTCCGAGCGCCCGAGTCAAGGATCCTGCATGGGTGACTGGGGAGAGATGAACGCAATCGCCATGCGCCGCGGCGGCAGCGCTGCGGTTGTGCGCAGCGGCAGTTCGAAGCGTTCAGTTTGACTGCGTGCACCGAACTGATCGATCCACGGCGGGTCGGCGGCGCCATCCCAGATCAGCACCGCGCCCTCGCGCCCGATTCGCTGCGGCTCGATCCACGGGGATCGGGTGGGAACGCCATCGATGATGAGCTCTGGGTGGCTCGCGTGATACACACAAACGCTGCCTGCAACGAAGTGGGGACCAATCACCAGCGTGAGCGGCGCTGTCGGGAAGCGCGCCTTCCACCGCTCACCCACCTGCGTAGCAAGAGCTTCGCCATCGAACAGCACGTTCGTCGCCCGTCCATCGATGTGCGGTCCCGCAGACATCTTCACGACGACGAACAGGAGTGTGCCAACGGCTTGCACACACCACGCGATCCAAAATGTCCGCAAGCCGCTCATGCCGATGGGGCGTTCCACCCAAAGCAGGACGGCGAGCCCTGCGAACGGCAGCCATGCCATCGCCCAAAGAGAGTTCATGTGCAGATTGACGATCGCCGACAGCAGCGCGGCGAGCATGACAGGGAACGCGGTGCACCAGGCGTAGTAGTGCGCGGCAGGTCGCATCTGCGATCGCGGGCGGACATGCTCGATGGTCGGTTCGCCGGGCCGTGCAAACAGCAGGAACATCATGATCCAGACTCCAAGGAGCATGAGTACCTGCGCCGCGACAAACTCTGCAGGGAACGCGATACGCCCCCACCACGGCTCGGCCGCGACGCTCTCATGGAAACCACCGTCGTGATCGAGCGTTGCGGTACGCAGTGGCGAGAAGTCGATTCGCCACATCGCCCAGAGATGCGGCAGCACGGTGAGTGTTCCTGCGAGCATGCCAAGCCAAGGTCCGCGCGAGAGCCATTGCCGACGCGAGTCGCGCACCAACAGAGAAAAGACCACCACACCGATCGCTGAAAATGCTGCCGTGTGCTTGCCGTAGATCGCGATGCCTGAGATGACGCCGAAGGCGATCCATGCGCGGGCCGATCCGCGGACAGCATGCCATCCCGCCCAGATCAGTGCCGTGATGAAGGGCAATTGAATCAAGTTGTGATTCAGAACATCGCTTTCGTAGTTGTAGTACACGCAGCCCTGCAGCGAGAGTGCCGCGAGCAATGCACGCCACGGACCCACGAGGTCGAGCGCAGCGCGCCACACGATCCATGCGGTGACCGCGACGAGGGCTGGTGCGATGAAGAACTGCGGCCACACCGCGCGCCCTGTTGCGACAGAAACTGCCTCGGCGAGCCACGCGGGGAGTGGCGGATGCTTCCAATACGAGAGTTGCCAGCCGCGCCCCCACATCAACATTTCCACATGATCGAGCGCGAGATTCCCTTGCAGCGCAAGTGTCGCGAGGCACCAACTCAGATAGATGCCGACCGTGGCGACCCAGAAGATTCGCCGAGGCGTCCACCAGTCGCGCGCGGCATACGCCGCTTCACTCTTCACGCGGTCCACGATACACGCCAACAAACTTCGGTAGCCTCTGCTGCGCCATGACAACACTTCGCGCCCTCGCCCTCGCGTGCATCTCGATCACATGCGTCTCCTGCCAAGATCAGCCAAAGACGGTGACGGGTGGAACGCCCGTCCTCCCACAACGGAAGATGATCTGCCGCATCCGCGAGGCGATTTCGCCGAGCACACCGAAGAGTCCGGTGGACGAGATCCTTCTTGATGAGACATCGTCGATGACGGTGAATGCAGGCGATACAGTGCGCATCGAACTGAAGCGCAGCAGTGGCACTGGCTACGAGTGGCAACTGGCGAAGGACTCTGGTTCGTTTGCGCCGGTTCTGAAAGCGGACTTTGACGCAGCGAGCGGTCAGGGACGAGCGGAACCTCAAGCGAACGGCATGCCGGGTGGTCCTGTGCTCGATGTTTTTGATTTCACGGCGAGCACCGCAGGCTCGACGCGAGTCGTGTTTGTGCTCGTGCGCCCGTGGGAGATGGACAAGCCAGGAGATCGTCGGGAACTGCTCATCACCGTTGTGGGCGGTTCCGAGGAGTAACGGCGCTCCTCAAGCGCCATTCGGCAAACGACCCGGGGTGGACTCGAACCACCGACCTGCGGATTAGAAATCCGCTGCTCTATCCAGCTGAGCTACCGGGACTCCAAACCAAGCGGCGGAACGGAGCGCCGCCACGCGAGTCTATTCGCAGAGGCTCGGTCGTCGCGCTTTGGCGCAACCGTCGCTCGGCCAATCGCAATAAGGAAACCGCGCCATGCGTTACAGTAAGGTCATGAGCGCCCCCAAGACGAGATCACGCCAGAAGGCGTTCACCACGATTCTGATTGCGACGGCAGGACTTCTGTCGGCAACTGGCTGTGCCAGTCCAGGAGGGTCCATTCCGGGGGCCACCGTTCCATCGCTCGTTTCAACGCAAGTCTCGACCGCGTGCAGCAGCATCGTGAGCGCACACAGTGATGAGGGGAAGTTGCCGAACAACTCGGGTGGAGAGGAACGGATACTGCAAGCGATCCGAAATCGATCACAAACGCTTGACGAAACCGATGGCAGCGGCAATCCGGTCAAGTTGACTGAGACGATTGATGGAATCGCATACGACTACCTTCCCGCTCGCAATCGATTTCTGATTGCGGTGGCGGGACGCATTGTGCGGGCGCCCGAAGATGGCAGCACGCCAAGTTGCACGTGGTACTGCTTCCGCGGCGTGTACGAGGCCAACGGATCGCTCGTGCGAGACAAGTCGCAGTATGTCGAGAACTCCCGACTCTTTCTTGCCGCTATGCGGAACACCGCGAATAATGTGCCGTGGAACTGTGAGGCGTGGGCGATCACCGAGATCAATCGGCAGGCAGTGAAACAATCTGGTGCCGCCCAAGCTGATGCGATGGTGCAAGACTTCCTCGATCAAGCGATGGCCACGCGTCAGGCGCGTGTCCTCCAAAACAAGACGCCGCGTGAGATGGCGTTTGGTGGGAAGGGCGGCGGTACGCCGCCGCCTGCGCCGAATTGACCACGGGACAGCGCCGTCCATGATCCCGCGGACGGATCCATCTTTCATTGCCGTCGCTCGGGGCGAAGCCCCCGCCGATGCCGCCATCGGATCAGGGCTGATCGTGGATGTCCATTCGCGTCGACTCCGTGCCGCGACGGTCGTGATCCACGGTGGGCGTATTGCTGCCGTGCTCGATCCCACGATTGCCGTGAAGGCGCTTCAGCGCATCGACGCGAGCGGCCGTGTTTTGATGCCGGGACTGCTCGATGCGCATATGCACATCGAGAGCACCATGCTCCCCCCATCCACATGTGCGCACATGATGCTGCCGCACGGCACCGCAGGAATCGTGGCCGATCCACATGAGATCGCGAATGTCAGCGGCGCCGCCGGTATCCGATGGATGATGGAGGATGCGCGTCGCGCTGCGATGCACATCTGGTTCACGGCGTCGAGTTGTGTTCCGGCAAGTGGACTGGAAAGTGCGAACGCGACCCTGGCGGCAGTTGATCTTGATCCGCTCTTTGATGACCCGCGCGTCATCGCGCTTGCAGAGTTGATGAACTTCCCTGGAACGATCGCTGGCAATGCTGATTTGCTCGCGAAGAGTGCGCTTGGACTGTCGCGGCGTGGTCGGGTCGACGGTCATGCGCCCGCCCTGTCTGGGCAGCGTCTGCAGGCGTACATCGCTGCAGGTCCGTCGAGCGATCATGAGTGCTTCCGTGCCGAGGAGGCGATCGAAAAGTTGGAGTCAGGCCAGCGCATCTTCATCCGAGAAGGCAGCGCCGCACGCAATCTCCGCGATCTACTTCCCGCCGTAACGCCTGCCAATGCGCATCGCTTCTGTTTCTGCACGGACGATGTTCATGCGTGTCATGGAGTCGAGGACGGGCATCTTGATCGCGTCATTCGAAGGGCGGCGCAGATGGGCTTTGATGGTCCGACAGCTGTAGCGATGGCGTCGCTGCATGTCGCGGAGCACTACGGGCTTCGCGATTGGGGTGCTATCGCGCCTGGATTGGCGGCAGACATCGCGATTGTTCAGCTTGGGCGTGATGGATGGTCGTCGATGATGGTCGAGCGGATGTTGATTGGTGGAAAGGAAGTTGCGCGCGATGGCGCGTGCACCGATGCGCTTTCGCCCGTTGTTGTCCCTGAGTTTCTTCGGTCCACCGTTCACCTGCCCGCTTCGCTGAGTGCGGCGGCATTCACATTGCCGGGGGATCCATCGAAGCCGGCACGCGTGGTGGGTGTGATGCCCGGGCAGATCGTGACCGAGGATCTGCGGGAACTGCCGCGCGTTGTGGGAGGGCATGTCTGCGCGGACCCTGCGCGCGACCTGCTTCTGCTCGCGTCAATCGAACGACATGGCGGTGTCGGCAGGATTGGCTGTGGGCTTGTGCGCGGATTCGGCATGCGAAGCGGTGCCATTGCGAGCACGGTCGGTCACGATGCGCACAATCTGAGTGTGGCTGGAGTTGACCCGTCGGACATGCTGCGAGCAGCGCGGCGGCTCGCGGAGATCGGGGGCGGACAGTGCGTTGCCAATGGTGGCCGCATACTTGCTGAGCTCCCCTTGCCGATCGCAGGTCTCTTGTCCGACCGTTCGGTCGCCGAGGTCGCCGCGGCACAACATGCCATCGATGCGGCGTATGTCTCGCTCGGGGGAACGCTCGCGGACCCGTTCATGCAGCTGTCGTTCTTGCCTCTGTCAGTGATCCCCCACCTGAAGGTTTCAGATCACGGCATCATCGATGTCAATGCATTCGCTGTCGTACCACTTCAAGATGGGGTGAACACATGAGAATGTTCCTGTTGCTCGTCGTGAGTGCCATGCCTCTGTGCGCACCGTCCGCTTGCGCAAGCGGCGCGCGGCAAGCTGAGCAGACGCCTCCGAGTACGGCGCCCCAGTCAGAGCCCACTCCGCAGCCACCAGATTCAGGCATGAGTGCTGCGCGTCCGCCGCTGACAGTTGGCTCTGCCGCGCCTCGTTCGGACATCTCCCACTGGCTTCAAGGGCAGCAGCCCGATTTTTCTGACAGCAGCAAGACATGGATTGTGCTGTTCTGGTCCCCAGCGATAACGCCCGCACGGGACAGTCTCCCCCGACTTGCGAAGGTTGCACAAGCGAACCGTGATAAGGGAGTGGAGGTGGTCGCGATCGCATGCGAGCCTGTCGATGTGGTGGCGCCTCTCTTGGAAACACCTCGCTTCAAAGACCGCGTGGACATCACCATCGGCTGCGATCCCGACCGCAGCGCATGGAACGACTGGATGAAGCCATCCTGGCAGACGAATGTGCCCGCGTGCTTCATTGTCCACCAGGGCAACATCGCTTGGATCGGCGACCCTCGTGAAGCTCGCGCCGTGGTGGAAGCTGTGCAGAGCGGGCGATGGTCACGCGAGGGACGCCGCGCCATGCATGAAGAGCGTGCAGCAGCACTGAAGCGCAGTGCGGCCTTTGCTGAACGCACGCAGATTGCGATCGACCGACGCGAGTGGGACACCCTGCTCGACATCTGCCGCGAAATGTCCGCCGACAAGAACGCCTCGATCGCTCGTGAGGGCAGGCTGCTGGTCATCAGCGCTCTTCAGCAAGCGGGACGCACGGACGATTCGCTGACCGCAGCCGACACGATTTTGCGTCACTCGACCGATTGGGACACGTGTGCTGAACTTGCGACGACGCTGGTCTCGAAGCTGTTCGAGAAGCCTGATCTTCAGCGCGCCACGATGGCGGCGCTGAAGGCAATCTCCCTGTCAAAGCAGCGTGAGGGATTGGCGTACGCGGCGCTTGCAGACGTGCAAATGCGAGGTGGACAGATCACTGCTGCACGCGCGACGCTCGATCGTGCACTTGCGATCATCGATCCGTGGGACGAGGAGGCGCTGCGTACACGAATTGATGCGCTGCAACCCTCGGCCCCCGCCGACCCGCCCCACGGGCCGCCGCCGACCCCCTAACAGGGCAGTCTGCCTCGTTTTGCAAATGACTTTGCATCTGCGAAGGCAAGTTTGGGATTCTGATGAAATGGATTTGCCCTGAGCTTCAGGCGACCTATTCTCTGGACATCCCAATGCGGTGCTTCGTGTCCATCTTGATTGTGGCAGTCCTGTCTGTCGGCGTGAGTGGATGGACAGCAGCCCATGTGCACTTGTCCCATGGTCAGAATCAAGCTGACGATGGAACATGCTGTGGGAGCGAACAGGTGCAGCAGCCTTGCGAAAGCCACTCCTGCTGCGGCGATCACGACGAACCAACGGAAGAGCCGACTTCCAAAGATCACGACTCGGGCTGCCTCGAATGCTCGCTGCTTGCGGTGGTGGTGATGCTCTCCACCACGGTGCCGCCCGTGGATCAGATTTCTCTGGTCGTTGGTGCTGAGCTGGAGAATCGTCCATTCAGCATCGCCCTACCGAGCCCTCGGGGGATCTGGGCTCGACCGCCGCCCGTGTTCAACTGAAACACGCTCCGTCGCGCTCCGCGATGACAAGCAGTCGCCTTGTGCCATGGTGACCCGCAGAAAGGGTCACTTGGCGCGATCAGTCTGTACACGACCGTTGCAATGCCAACACCTCGCTCGATATCTCCACCATCCGCACGCAGTGCCTTCACACTTGTGGAGTTGCTGGTCGTCGTTGGCGTCATTGTGATCTTGGTCGGGCTTCTTGTGCCCGCGCTCGCTGGCGTGCAGCGCCAATCGCGAACCGCAAGTGACCTGTCTGCGCTGCGATCGTTGTCCATGGCTCACACCGCCTACATGAATGTGCACAAGGAGCACTTTGTTGATGCTGGGCTTCCGCACGGTGGCATTGGAAGTCCGCTGGCATCGTTTGTCACAACGCTCCGTCCATTCTTGGATCATCCCATCGCACTGCGCGGACCACTGGATCAGTCGAGTCGTTGGCCTGCGGATCAGGGTGGTTCTGCCGATCCTGCCCTCGGTCCCGTTCGAGTCACCAGTTACGGTCTGAACAACTACATCTCGCGCAACTACTCACCCGCAGCTGCCTTGGAGGGACCGGGCGCGGGCTGCGATCGGCTCACAGAGGTGCGCAAGCCAGACGAGACAGTGTGCTTCCTGCTGATGGCCGAGGAGGGTGACTTTGCGCTCGCCGATCATCCCCATGTGGAGACATGGTGCGGTCTTTCTGACACGCAAGTCCCAATCATGGCGGCAACACAGGTGGCGATCAACGCGGTCGATCGGTACAAGCCCGCCCGCCCCTCGCTCTCCAACTACTCCTTCCTCGACGGTCACACACGAACACATGAGTTCGATGATTTATGGATCGACTGCAACCGCAACCGCTTTGACCCTGATCCACAGGCACCGACATCATGAACAACACTCTCACCCGTCAGACCACCCTATCAGCTCGATATGCACGCTTCGTCATCGGTGCGGTCATCGGCGTGCTATCGGGTGCCACCGCCAACGCGCAAGGACATGTTGGCGACATCGGACTCCGTGTGGCGACCGATGGAAAGATCACGACCCACGAAATCACTTCGGCCGGAATCGGATCGGAAACGCGTGTCTTCCGAGCGAGCTTCGGAGACACGGGCATCGCCGCATTCACATCCAATCCCGGATTCGATGCGCTGCCAGGCACCTTCAACACCAGCTATCGGATCGGATTCAACATTCGCACCGCACTCGCGGTCTGGAACGGCACTGCGTTCGAAGCGACCGATCCTGGTGGGCCGCTCGCAGGCGAGCGGCTGAAGATCTCTTTCATCACTTCCAATGTCACAAGCAACGCGGGAAGCGTTCCCGGTTTCTCGCTCGCTGTGCAGTCGGATGGAGGTTGGCATCGGCACCTCTCGTTCAATCTCCTTGCCGCACCGGGCACTCCCGCACCCACACCTGGCATCTATCTGCTGGAACTGGAACTGTGGTCAACCGACCCGGCCGTTCTGCAGAGCAAGCCCCTCTGGATGGTCATGAACCATGCGTCCACACCAGATGCGCATGATGCTGCAGCAGCGTGGGTCATCGATAACTTTCTCCCGAACCCCTGCCCCGCAGATGTGCAAACAGATGGGTTCGTGAACGGACAGGATCTTGCCGTCTTACTGAGCAGTTGGGGCGGATCTGGTACCGCCGATATCGATGGCAGTGGCATGGTGGACGGCAGTGATCTGACCACCTTGCTTGGCGCATGGGGAGTGTGCCCATGACCGCTTCTTCCTTCAATCCATTCTGTGACAGTCGTCCCGCACGGGCGAGTGCTGCGACTGTCTTCTTCCCCCTCGCCCCAGTCCCATTTCAGGAGTTGCTGTTTATGTCACTCAGTTCTGCCTCAATCTCTTTCTCGCTCGCGGCAATAGCCGCGGCAGGTCTTTGCTCTCTCGAGTCGTTCGCTGCCGCTGACGAAGGCGAAGTGCACGCCGATGCCTATGTATGGCAAAGCGGCGGACAACTGCGAACCGCGTCGTGGGATCACGACACCGGCGAAATCATCGATTCCGCCGCGCGCGTGTTCTCCGCCGACTTTGGCGAGGATCCCGAGTTCCCATTCAGCATTGATGAGCCAGGATTCGGCTCCAATCTCGTCGGCACGACGCTTTCCATCAATGTGCTGAGTGGCCTGTCCAGATGGACTGGCAGCGAATTCGCGTCATTCGCTGGCGCGGCAATCAGCGGCGAGTACGGCGGATCAAGCGGATCTTCTGCGTCAGGCGGGAGCTTCAGCTTCCTCGTGACGGAAGGACTCGATCTGCATCCCAACTTCACGATCAGTGGTGATGCGGGGAACGATCCGATCGCGGGCATCTACTTGCTCGCCATGCAGGCATCCGCCCAAGGGTTTTCTTCGAGCGACACCTTCTGGATCGTCTTCAATCTTGGTGCCGATGAGGCGGACCACGATGCGGCGATCGAGTGGGTTCAGGGCAATCTCGTTCCAGCGCCAGGCTCCATTGCGCTCCTGGCTCTTGCGGGAGCCACCAGTCGACGCCGTCGGCGTTGATCAGGCAGGATGCCGAAGCCACCGGCGGATAGACGGCATTGATCAGCGCGCATCGGATTGGTGCGCGGGGACATACGCCTTGCGTGTGTACTCCGCCACCATTCGGTGCGAGTTGAACTGCGGTGGCACAGTCGCAGCGCTGTGCAGTGCGCGCTTGACCCAGCCCAAAGGGAGCCCACTCGGATCGCGTTCATAGAACAGCGGCACGACTTCGCTCTCGAGCCGTTCGTACATGCTGTTCGCATCGAAGGCATCGCGCTCGGCATCGGTCGCATCGTCAGCGGCCGATTCGATTGTCCACCCATTCGATCCGTCGTAGCCCTCGGGCCACCAACCATCAAGAATGGACAGATTGAGCCCACCATGCAGAGGGGGCTTCATCCCGCTTGTACCGCTCGCTTCATGCGGTCGGATCGGATTGTTCAGCCACACATCGCAGCCCGAAACGAGCATGCGCCCCACATGCATGTCGTAGTCCTCGACGAGCACCACCTTGCAGGCAAAGCGAGGATCGCGCGCCATGTCAAAGATCCGCTGTGCATATGCCTGCCCCCCCTCATCGCGCGGGTGCGCCTTGCCCGCGAAGGCAATCTGAACTGGACGCTCAGCATTGCAGAGAATGCGCGCAAGACGGTCGATGTCGTGGAAGATCAGCGGCGCACGTTTGTAGGTGGCGAAACGCCGAGCGAAGCCAATCGTCAGCACTTGATCATCGAGCAGTCCATAGGTGGCTGCAACTTCGGACTGCCCATCGCCACGACGCTTGCGTTGGAGCGCAACTCGGTCGCGCAGGAAGTGAGTGAGGCGGTTTCGCAGCCGATTCCGAAGATCCCAAAACGCGCGCGGATCTGCGGAACCTGCACGCGTCCACCCCGCCGCTTTCGGCGCCTGCTTTCCAAGACGCAGTCCGATCTCCGACTGCCAGAACCGTTCCGCATCAGGGTCGATCCATGTCCGCACGTGAACGCCATTCGTGATCGAACCAATCGGCACCTTCGACGCAGGCAGCCGGTAGTGATCCTTCCACATGTCGCGACTCACCTCGCCATGGAGTTTCGCGACACCGTTCACTCGCTCCGCCATCCGTAGGGCAAGAACCGTCATGCAGAACGGCTCCTTCGCGTTTCCAGCCTCGATACGCCCAAGATCAAGCAGATCCTGGTCACTCATCCCAAGTCGCGCCACCGCAGGCGCAACTTCGCGCACGAACAGCGCTGGGTCGTAGCGATCGTGCCCGGCAGCAACTGGGGTGTGGGTGGTGAAAACCGTTGCTTGCCTCACGCTCTCCATCGCTGCGGCGGCGGGCATCCCCTGCGCCATGCAGTCTGCGACTCGCTGCAGCGGTGCGAGCGCCGCATGACCTTCGTTGAGATGCATCACACTGATGTGCTCACCGAGTGCGCGAAGCGCGAGCGTTCCACCGATGCCAAGGAGCACCTGCTGCCGAAGGCGAAGTTGCGGCTCGCCTTTGTAGAGCCCCTCCGTCAAGCGGCGATCCTCGGGCGCATTTGCCATCAAATCCGTATCAAGCAGGTACAGCGGTACTCGCCCGACCCACATCCGCCAGATGCGAGCAGTCACGAGTCGACTGCCGATCGGACACGCAATCGTTCGGTGTGTGTCCTCCATTCCCCAGCGGTGGAAGTCATAGTTGGGATAGAGCACCTGTGTGGTGCCGTCTCGCGCCAGATTCTGGATGTAGTACCCGTGGCGGTAGGCCAGACCCACGCCAACGAGTGGGATGCCAAGATCCGATGCACTCTTGAGATGATCGCCCGCGAGAATGCCAAGTCCACCCGCATACTGCTGGATCGACTCATGCAAGCCATACTCGCTGCAGAAGTATGCGACACGAAAGCCGCGAAGCCGAGCCGCCGCGCCGCGCTGAAACCACGCGCGCTCTGCGAGGTATGCGGCGCGCGCGGCAAGCGCGTCGTAGACGCGCTTCACGAACAGCGGATCGCAGGCGAGCGCTTCAAGCCTGGCTGCCGTCGTTCTCTCGAGCGTGGCAAGCGGGGAATGATTCGTTGCGCGCCACTCGACGGGATCGAGCGTCTGAAAGACGGACCAAGCCTCTTCATTCCAGCACCACCAAAGGTTGGATGCGATATCACGCAGATGCGTGACGAGGTCGTCACTGCCGATGGATGGATTGCGTCGCTTGCGAGCCATGGAGTCCCGTATTCCTACCAATTCTGACGCATCATGCGCGTCGGCGCGAACGTGTGGGCCGCGCACGCCCAGTAGCCTGCGCGAGGGCGCGAAGTCGATCCGCACAGCCGCGTTGCAGCGCTGCCCAGTCCGATCCGATCCGCCATGTCCAGTTTCCGAGGGCAACACCTGGCACATTCATGCGGGCACTCGCACCGAGACCGAGCACATCCTGCAGTGGCACAACAGCCAACTGCGACGGAGAGGCGAACGCCATGCGGATGAGGGCCTGCGCGGGCTGGCGCAGCGCTTCCGATCCGCAGATCGTGCGCAGCCGTGCAAGCTCCTCGATTCGGCGCGAACCGCGCCACTGCACGGTGGTCTCATTGTCATGAGTGCCCGTGTAAACCACGCTGTCCAACGGATGGTGATGCGGCAGTTCCCCAGAGTCATCGCCACCGAACGCATTGTGCAGAACCTTCATGCCGGGAAGCTGGAAGGCCTTCCGAAGCGCCACCACTTCTGGCGTGACCGCACCGAGATCCTCCGCGATAAGGGGGAGTGCGCCGAGCTTCTTGCGCGCTGCGGCGAGTACTTCCCTGCCAGGCTGCGGACGCCACGCCCCACGGCGCGCCGTTCGAGCACCTGCAGGAATCTCATAGGCGTGGTGAAAGCCAACAAAGTGATCAATGCGAACACCGTCAAAACGCCGCAGCGCGCTCCCGAGCCGGCGGCACCACCAATCGAAGCCCTGTCGACGATGCGCATCCCAACGATAATGCGGATGACCCCACAACTGTCCGTCCGCGGAAAAGCAGTCTGGCGGCACGCCTGTCACCACTTGCGGTCGTCCGCGTGAATCAAGCCGAAACAGCGCGGGATCCGTTGCGACATCCGCACTGTCGAGCGAGACAAAGATCGGCACATCACCGAGCAGGCGTACACCCCGACGCGCAGCATGCGCGCGCAGGCGTTCCCACTGACGATCGAACTGAAACTGCAGGAAGGCGTGAAACCCATTCGCATCACGCTGATAGCGGGACCAACCATCGAGCCACACCCGCTCGCGACGCGCGAAGGATCGATATTCGGCGCCTTCGAATCCGCGCCCGAGACGGAAGACTTCAAACGCTTCGAGAAACGCCGGCTCCTTGGCTGCGCGCGCCGCATCGAAGTTGCAGCGCGCCCGCGCCCCACGCGCGTTCAGCGCCTTGCCACCAAGGCGCGCGGCCGTGCGGCGCGCCTCGCGCAGGGCTCGCATGGAGATCAAACCGTCATCGTGAAGTCCCTCGAGGGAGATGAACATAGGTTCGCCAGCGAAGCTTGAGGTGCTTGAGTAAGGCGACTCCCCTGGCCCCACCGGCCCCACCGGCAGCATCTGCCACCAGCCTGCGCCGGCATCCGCGCACCAGTCGATGAACGCCAGCGCGCTTGGACCTGCGTCACCGATTGCGCAGTCGCCACCGAGACAGCTGATGTGTGCAAGCACACCGAACGCGCGGCGATCGAGGATCGGATTGGCAGCCTGTCTCACTTCTTCAGCACCCACACACGACCCGACAGTGGCGGTACGGAGATTCGCGGGAAAGCATCGTCGGAGAGTGCAGCGCCTTCGCCGCCGAAAACCGTTCTCCACGATCCTCCAAGCCCCGCGACCGCCAACGATGACAGATCCAGTTTCGCTTCACGCGGCGATGCATTGATCGCCACGAGCAGACGCTCGGTGGGTAACGCTCGCATGAACACCCAGACATCCTGTGCATCATCCGTGGTGACCATCTCGAAGGACCCTGTCCGCAGCGCGGGATGCGCATTCCGAAGCGCGATCACGCGGCGGTACCAGTCGAGCTGTTCATGATCGACCTTGTTTTCCTCAGGCTGCTCATAGGGTTGCAGATCCTCCCACAGCATCGGCTTGCGATTGGTCGGATCGTCGGCACCCCACATCCCGACTTCATCGCCGTAGTAAACCATCGGCGCACCGACATACACCATCTGCACCAGCGCAAGAAGCCTCACTCGTCGGTACTCCTCGGGGCCTGGCTTCTTGCCGTTGTAGTTGGGATTGTCTTGTTCGCGGTTCCCCTTGTCGTACTCGCAGTCCGGGTGCTGAAACTTCGACACGATTCGATCCGTGTCGTGGCTGTCGACAAGATTCTGCAGGACATAGGTCGCTTCTGCCGGGTAGGCGCGGCGAAGTTCAGCGAGTCGGCGGTCCATTTCGCTCGCCGAGATCTTTCGTTCCTTGTCTCGCATCCAGTGCAGCATGGTCTCTGCAAATGGATAGTTCATCACCGCATCGAACGAACGACCGTCCAACCAGTCATCCGCGCGTTTCCAAATCTCGCCAACGATGTAGGCCTCTGGATTGATCGACTTCACGAGATCCCGCCACTCATGCCAGAACGGCATCGCTACCTCGTTCGGCACATCGAGGCGCCAGCCGTCGATGCCATCGGATGGATCACCATCGCCATTGGGATCCATCCATCGGCGTGTGACGGCAAAGACATGCTCCTTCACGGCGTCGCAGGAGAATCCTCTCTCGTTCTTTCGGAACACGGGAAGTTCCCCGAACCCTGCCCAACCGTCGTACTCGAAGGGCTCCCATGAGCGCACGCTGAACCAATCCTTGAATCGGCTGCGTTCTCCCTTCGCCTTCAGGTCTTGAAACGCGGGATGGGAGGTACCAACATGGTTGAAGACGCCATCCAGAATGACTCGAATCCCAAGCCGCTTGGACTCGCGAAGGACTTCGAGGAACAACTTGTCCGTTGGCGTCCACTGCCATGAACGCGGATTGAGCAGATCCTCTGCTGCCTCCGCCTTGGCATAGTCGCCCTTGGTGCCAAAGTGCTCGTCGATGTGAAGAAAGTTTGTTGCGTTGTACTT
>Ga0172367_10005479_pt1 | contig 15320 bp, 10 predicted proteins | sample Lak10m_FD_114542 | JGI IMG/M metagenome (GOLD analysis project Ga0172367, IMG submission 114542) | Freshwater microbial communities from Kabuno Bay, South-Kivu, Congo - kab_022012_10m | ecosystem: Environmental > Aquatic > Freshwater > Lake | place: Democratic Republic of the Congo: South-Kivu... | reverse complement strand
TACATGGCAAGTAGCTAGTAGTACTGGTGGTGGTTTGTCTGGTGGTCTTGCTAATACTTTGCCATACTGGACCAGCGCTAGCGCACTTTCTACTACTAGTTTGTATTGGGATAATGTGAATGGAAGGTTGGGGGTTGGGACTACCACCCCTGCTTTTGCTTTGGATGTGAATGGGAATATTAATTTAGGAGCGAGCAACTATTTAGCGGTTGGTTCAAATAGAATATTGTCGGTAGCGGGTACGCAGAACGTCTTTTTGGGGATGTCTACAGCTGCAGGCGGCTCGTCGGGGTTAAATAATACTTTTATTGGATATGCGGCTGGTAATGTTTCTGGCGGCGGCAATTCCAACACATTATTGGGAGCTTTTGCTGGAGGCAGCAGTGTTAATGGTAGTTATAATACATTAGTAGGGACCTATGCTGGTCAAAATAATTCTGGTACCTATAATGTTTTTCTTGGTTATAGCGCTGGTATGAATGAAACCGGTTCTAATAAATTGTATATTTCAAATTCTAACACTACCACCCCACTTATCTATGGTGATTTTAGTAATAATTATTTAGCGTTTAATAATAAAATTTCAATTAACAATGGCACCACTACTCCAAGTTATAATTTAGATGTAAATGGTACTATTCGCGCTACTGGTACTTCTACTCTTGCTACTACCACTGTGAGCGGAAGATTGGGTGTCGGGACTACTACTCCGTCAGAGCTCATACATGTTACTGGTGGAAATATCTTACATACTGCTTCGGGGAACCCAACGTTGAAAGGAGCATTGGACACAACCATGGCTTATAAAGTTTATGCTTCTGGTAAATATGCCTATGTGGCTGATGGCAGTACTGGTTTACAGATAGTTGATATTTCAAACCCAGCTTTACCAGTATTAGTAAGTACCTATGATACTCCTGATACAGCATATGGTGTTTTTATTTCTGGTAGATATGCCTATGTAGCTGACTTTGATACATTACAAATAATAGATATTTCTAACCCAACTAATCCTAGTTTTGTTGGTTCATATAATACTGGTCAAGCTACGGGAGTTTATGTCTCCGGTAAATATGCTTATGTTTCTGATCATGCTGATGGTTTTAAAATAATAGATATTGCTAACCCAACTAATCCTAGCTTAGCTTATTCGTATGATACCCCCGGGTATGCTTGGGGAATTTATGTCTCCGGTAAATATGCTTATGTGGCCGACGCCTCCTCTTTAGAAATATTTGATATTTCTAATCCAACCAGCCCTATTTGGAAAGGTACTTACAATACGTCAGTCTATAGCGTTCGTGACGTCTATATTTCTGGTAAATTTGCATATTTAGCAGATGGTTATACCGGCTTACAAATAGTTGATATTTCTAGTTCTACAAATCCTGTTTCTGTAGGTATTTACGATACTAGTGGTCAAGTTTCTGGTGTTGTGGTTTCTGGTAAATATGCCTATCTGGCGGACGGTGCTTCTGGTTTACAAATAGTTGATATTTCTAGTTCTACAAATCCTGTTTTTGTAGGTGCTTATAACACTGATGGCGGTGCTCTTACTGTTTATGTTTCTGGTAAATATGCCTATCTGGCGGACGGTGCTTCTGGTTTACAGATTATTGATATTAATGGAATAGAAACTCCAGCTATGTACGCGGGCAATATTCAAAGTAGTGATTTAACTATCACCGAGAACGTAGACGTGGGTAATAACATTTATATTAGAAATGGTCTTAATGTTGGTTTGGGCGGGATACTTTCTAATGGGGCTATTTCAAGCATGGCCACTAATAGTATTAATTATTTCGCTGGCAATGTTTCGGTTTCTGGTACGGCTGTTTTTGCGACTACTACCCAGATGGCCTTTCGGCTTGGTACTTCTGCTACTGCTGGTTATGTTTTAACTGCAGATGCGGATGGTTATGGTACTTGGCAGGCTAATGGTGTAAGTGGTTTGTCTGGTGGATTGGCGAATACGATTTCTTATTGGACAGGTGGTAATTCGTTGAGTACCACTAGCTTGTATTGGGATAATGCTAATGGCAGGTTGGGTATTGGGACGAGCACACCGCAATTTAAATTAGATGTTTGGGGAGATTTGAGAGTGTTAAATACATCTACTTTGGCCACTACTACTATTTCCAATCTTTCGGTTTCAAATTTGGCTAGTGGGTCAATCGTTTTTGCTAGTTCAAGTGGATTACTGAGCACTACTTCTAGCTTGTATTGGGATAATACTAATGGAAGATTGGGTATTGGCACTAATGTTCCTAGTAGTACACTGCATTTAGCAGGTGGTATCTTTACACATTCGGCCGGTAATCCAGTTTTGGCTGGTTATGTTGGTGTTGGTACTAGTCCGGAAAATGTTTTTGTTTCTGGTAAATATGCTTATGTGACCGACTTAAATGATAGTAACTTGAAAGTGATTGACATTTCTAATCCAGCCGTTCCCACAGTTGTTGGTTCGATTACAGATTCAGCTACTACCGCGTTAAATTTACCTCGTGGAGTTTTTGTTTCTGGTAAATATGCTTATGTAACTAGTTTTGGCGAAGATGGTGTAGAAATTTTGGACGTTTCTAATCATGCCACACCAACTCATGTTGGTGCTATCTTTGACGATGGTACTACTTATTTAAATGGCGCTAATAAAATTTATGTTTCTGGCAAGTATGCTTATGTGTTGTCTCATTATGATAATAGCTTGACTATTTTAGATGTTTCTGACCCTACTCATCCTGTGCAAACTGGCTATATTATTGATAATGCATCGACCACATTTAATGGGCCACAAGATTTTTATGTTTCTGACAAGTATGCCTATGTGGTTGGTGATAGTGATGGATTAGAGATTATCGATATTTCCGACCCGACCAATCCGGTTCATGCTGGGTCATTGGCTGATAGCGCGGGTACTTATTTGAACGGAGCGAGTAGTATCAGTGTCCAGGGTAGGTATGCTTATATAGCTAGTACGGAGGGTGTAGAGATTGTTGATATTTCAAACCCATATATACCTACTCATGTTAAATCTTTTGTGCCCAACACTGACACTAATCGTACTATTCAAGTATCTGGTAAATATGCCTACGTTGTTGGTGGTACGGGGGTGGTTGTCTTAGGGTCAATTAGTGTTTATGATATATCAAGTTCGACCAATCCATTTCAGGTCGCTCGTGTGTCAGAGAACGACTCTTGTCAGGGTGTAGAATCGCCAGTGGATTTATTTATTGCTGGTAAATATGCCTATATATTAAACAATCAGGATACTAACAATCTAGCAATTCTAGACCTTTCTGGTATGGATAGCCCGGCTGCTAGTATTGGTAGTTTATCTGTGACGGATTTACAAGTTTATAACAACATTAATACTGCGAATAGCTTGATAGTTGGTTCGGGTTTGAATGTTGGTGTGGGTGGTATATTTTCAAATGGGGCTATTTCAAGTATGGCCACCACCAGTGCCAATTATTTTGCTGGTAATCTTGCCGTTGGTACGACAACTCCATTAGGTGCATTTGATGTGTATCATAAATTTGTTGTAGATTCATCGGGCAATGTTAGCGCCTCAGGTACTTTTAGCATGAATGGAACAACTACAAATACTTTATCATTTGCTACAACCACTAAATTTACTAGTAATATTGCTAATGCTTCAACAGCTACAGCCTTTGTTTTTAATGCAGCAAATTTTGCTACTAGTAGTGGCGCAGATAGATATTTATTATCACTTCGTTCTAACAATACAGCAGTATTTTCTGTTTCAGCTGGTGGTGAGGTGCATGCGCTCGGTAATCTTAATGCAAATAGTGCCACTGTTGGTACTCCAGGAAGTCCGGGTGACTTGGCCGAGCGAGTAGATATTGCGGTAGATGATAATGTTGAAGCTGGTGATGTGCTAGTCGTGGATTCTGATCGACCAGATACTTATCGTCGTAGTAGTGAATCGTATGAACAAGCGGTTGCGGGCGTGGTCTCAACTAATCCAACGATCGTGGTTGGTTATGGTAAGACCGAATACACCGCTGTTATGGCCATGGTTGGGCGTGTGCCAGTAAAAGTAACTAATGAAAATGGCCAAATTAAGCGAGGCGATTTATTGGTAAGTGCTTCAACAACTGGTTATGCAATGAAATATGATTCTAATAAAGATGATAATGGAAAGATGGTTGGTATAGTAGGTGTGGCGTTGGAATCATTGTCTGGTGATAGCGGTAAAGTAATGGCACTTATCCGAACTGGTTGGGCCAGTAGTCGTAATGCTACTATTGCTTCGTTATCTCAAAATATTCAAGCACTTGCTTTGGCGCAGGGAATGGATTTGAATTCTGGTAGTATGAATTTGGGTGTTGAAAATCAGTCGGGGCAGCTAGGATATTCTGGCGGTAATTTCAATTTACAAGGCAATTTAATTTTGAATGTTAAGGCCATCAATGGTTTGGATGGTAAGTGGGCGATTGACAGTGACGGTCGTTTTATTACTCGAATCGATACATCAGTTGGTAAAAAAGATATGTATGCCATGCAGTCACCAGAGGCCGAGTTTGTATTTTCTAGCTCATCACAATTAATTTCGGGTGAGGCAATAGTTGTGTTTGATCAGGCAACACAGGAGATCATTGATGCGGGGCAGCCATTGAAAGTCAGTATCACTTTAACTTCGGGTGAGGCGAGCGGAATTTATGTGAGTGAAAAAAGTGCTACTGGGTTTAAAGCAAAAGAATTAAACAATGGTCGTAGTAGCGCGACGTTTGATTGGATGGTGGTTGCCAAACGTAAGATTAATAATGATAACCAAACAATCGTAGAGCCATCTTCAGACATTGCCGCAAATCCAATCCCAGAAGTAGCTTCTACTACTCCGGAGGTAATTTCAACTACTAGTTCAACCCCAACACCCGAGCCAGAATCAGTACCTGTTTTAGAGCCAGTTGTAACACCCGAGCCAGAATCAGTACCTGTTTTAGAGCCAGTTGTAACACCCGAGCCAGAATCAGTACCTGTTTTAGAGCCAGTTGTAACACCCGAGCCGAGTCCATTTTCAGAACCAGTATCAAACCCGGCCCCAGAACCAACCCCAGAGGCTGTACCAGAAATTATCGTACCACAATCTTGACATGGTATTAGTTTAGTTATATAATTTTTTTGTTTTAGGGCCGTTAGCTCAGCTGGCTAGAGCGCTTCCATGGCATGGAAGAGGTCGTGGGTTCAACTCCCACACGGTCCACAAAATAAAAATGCGGCTAAATGTCGTGTTTTTTATTTCTGTTTCATGTTATACTAATCTTATTGTTTTTTAAATATGTCTATAACAAAAAATGTTCCATTAATGATATTAGGGGCAATTGCCTTGGGTTTTGTTTGGCCGTTTCCAGGGCTGTTGTTAAAATCATATTTAGTGTATCTGTTGATGATAATGATGTTTTTTAGTTGCATTAAAATAGATTTAAAAGAATTAAAGAAGGTGCCGCAGAATTGGTGGAGATTTTTGATTTTATTTGGAATAATTTTTTTCATCCCGTCTTTTTTGATATATTGTATGCGTTTTTGGCTACAAGATATGGTTTTTGTTGGCTTAATAGTCGCTGCCGCTATGCCAGCTGGGATATCAATTGTTTTTCTTTCTGATTTAATGGGTGGAGAGCCGACCAAGGCGTTAGTTATTACCACATTCACACATATTGTTAGTCCGATAATAACCCCGTTGGTGGTTTGGCTTTTTGCCCACAAGATTGTTGATATTGAATTTTTGACAATGATAGTGCTAATCGGTAAGTTGGTTATTGTCCCTTTGGTCTTGGCGCAAATTGTCCGGCAATTTAAAAACTATGAACGAGTAGCGAAAATCGGCGGTAATTTTAATTTGGTTCTATTGTTTCTTTTAGTATGGAGTTCGATTGCGCTGGCGCGCGCCCCAATTTTAAGCAATATATCACAATTTATTATCGCTTCCGTTATTGTCCTGATGCTATTGGTTATTACAATAATCTTTAGTGTTTGGTTCGGTCGTGATCGTGCCGAAGATATTACCTGGGCAGTTGCTGGTACTTACAAAAATTTTACATTGGCCTCAGTGGTCGCCTTGACCATGTTTGGACCAGTTGCAATGGTGGGAGCGGCTGTGTATGATGTACTGGACAACTTACTGCTTATTCCTATAAAATGGTGGGCAGTTAAGAATAATAAGAAATAACATATGTCATTTTCTATTGGTATAGTAGGGTTGCCAAACGTTGGGAAATCAACTCTGTTTAATGCCTTGACTCGCAGCAAGCAGGCCGATGCGCAGAATTATCCATTTTGCACTATTGATCCTAATGTTGGTGTAGTTGAAGTTCCAGACGAACGCTTGCAAAAATTGTCTGAAGTTTCACATTCAAAAAAAATTGTTCCCACTACAATCGAATTTGTGGATATTGCCGGTTTAGTAAAAGGAGCGTCCGAAGGTGCTGGTTTGGGCAATAAGTTCTTATCACATATTCGCGAGGTGGATGCGATTGCTCAGGTGGTGCGCGATTTTACTGATTCTAATATTATTCATGTTAATAATAAAATAGACCCGACTGACGACGCCGCTGTTATCAACCTTGAATTAGTTTTAGCTGATTTGCAGACAGTGTCCAAGCGTTTGGAAAATGTAAAAAAGTCAGCTAAAGGTGCGGCTGCAAAAGATTTTGAAAAGCAGGTAGAACTCTTGGAAAGGGTGAAAAGCCAGTTGGAGGCAGGTGGGCCGGCTCGGGAATTATCTTACGATGAAGATGAAGTGGTTTGGATGAGGGAGATATGTTTGTTGTCGATGAAACCAATGTTGTATGTGGTGAATGTTGACGAAAAACCCAATCATGATATTCCTAAATTAAATAAACCAGGAACAGAACAAATTGTAATTAGCGCTAAGATAGAAGCGGAATTGGCGGATTTAAGTGCTGATGAGGCGAAAGAATATTTAAAAGAATTAGGAATGAGTGAAACCGGCTTGGATAAGTTAATCACTGCGAGCTATCGGCTGTTGAATCTCGTAACTTTTTTAACCAGTGGAGAGCCGGAGACACGTGCTTGGACTGTAAAAATGGGGACAAAAGCGCCTGATGCCGCCGGAGTAATTCACACTGATTTTGTTAAAGGTTTTATTAAGGCAGATGTTTGCGGCTGGAAAGATTTTATTGAGTTTAATGGTTGGGGCGGGATCAAGACCTCGGGAAAATTGCGGCTAGAAGGGAAAGATTATATCATCCAGGATGGAGATACAGTATATTTTCATATTAATGCTTAAAATAAAAAACCTCGAGTTAGCTGCCCGAGGTTTTTTATTTTATATTTTTTGGAATCGCCAGATTTCACGTGCTACTCTTTGCCCGGGCCGTTCATATACCAAACAATCATTGTCGAAAAACGGTAATAATTTAAATCCGAATGTTTTTATTTTTTCTACCAAATTAGTAGATATATTTTTATTACCAATATGAAAGCGGGGGAAAATAAAGACGATGATTCCATTGGGGCTTAGTATTTTTTGAAAGACTCCGAATGATTCAATATATAGTTGTTTTAATTCTTCGCTTTGTTGTTCTAATTCAACAAAAGTTTCGCGACCGTTTAGAGGTTTACCCATAAAAGGTTCGGCGACAATTCTGTCTATGCTGGTTGGTTCTATTTTTTCTCCCAAATTTTTTACATCAAGGTTGTATAAGGAAATTTCACCGCAAGTAATATTTAGATTATTTTTGATCCATTCAATATTTTTTTGAGTATCCTCAATTGCGCGCTCGGAAATATCAGAGCCGATTATTTTTCTATAACCCATAATCATTGCCTCAGTGATTATTGTGCCAGATCCGCAAAATGGGTCTAAAATAGTACTGTCTTGTTTTGGTTCAGATAAATTTAGCATCATCATAGCTAACTTTGGTGGCAACATACCACTTTTATCATCCCGTCCCGGTCGGTCAAAATCGCGTTTAGAAAATTCAGCGTATGGTTGTAAAGCGATGGTTTTGGCCAAAGAAAATTTTCCCAGCGCTTCTTCGTAGATAATAAACTCTGTTCCTTTATCAATAAGGTGATTGTGGTCAACAGTAGCCGAAGACAGAGTCGGTTCTTTATTTGGGATATATCGCACAGAGTATCCTTCTTCTTTTAATTCAGATTTCAGCTCTTTGCCCCAGCGCATTAATTCGCGTGCACCTAGACTGCCATAGATGCTAAGCCCAAAGATCATTTTACCATTTTTACTTTTGAGTTCATTTTTAATAACTTCAAATAAATGGTTTTGGTTCATTGATTGGCCAAGTTCCTGAGCGATTTTGATTGTTCCGCCGAGTTTTTTAATCATGTCCGGAGCAGGTATGTTTGATTGCGGGCAGAAGAGTAGTGGTGCCTTGGCTGAAAGACCAAATTGGCCAACTTTTAAATTCAAAACCGCGGCAATTTCCGCCGCGGAGATCTTTGTTTCTCTGCCTAATACAAACCACCATTTACAATTTAGTGGTTGTGGTGCCGGAGACTTCATAGTTAAAGATATTACGTATTTTATCACTCCAAGAAAAACTTTCGGTTTTATACCTAGTTCTTTCTTCTGCCAGATTATAGTTTTTTAAATCAATTGTGTCAACGCTTAGATTAGAAGACAGGACTATTATGATATTGGCGTTCGAAAGGGTGACATAAATGTTTTGATAGATGAAATTAGCGGTCAACAAGGCGCTGGCTGCCATAATACCGACAATTATCATACTTAAAATACGCCATCTAGCATAGCGGCCGCCATTACTGAACATTTTGTTTAGATTTTTTAAGTCTAAATTATTACTGAGCTTCATACAAACTAAGATCAAGGTATAGATTGGTTGGTGTGGAGCTAGCGTTTTCTCCGGGCTTTAATCCGGCTGCACCTAATTGTATTCGTTCGGTATTAATAAAATAGTTAAGTTTCTCCAGATCCGTCATATATCGCAGTACGCGTTCGTAGTCACCGTTTATGGCTACGGTCATTTTAACCGGGTTGTGATTTGGTTGATCGAGGTTGGAGCTTTCTATTTTTTGGGTAACTTTATTTTTTAGGGCTATGTTTTCTAAAGTGGTAATTAGTTTTAATTCATCTCCTTGCTTAAAGAAATATTGCGGATACCCTTCCACCACTGATTTTATTTCCTCTATTTTTTTTATAGACGAACGTAGATTGGTTGTGTTTTCGTATTTTTTTTCTAAATATTCTTTTAATTGAGCAGTCTCATTATTTAGAAGTTTAATATATCTGGCAGTTGGTAAAATTACACAAAGTACGATGACAATGATTATGCCAGAAAATATACCTACGGTCAGCATTGTTTGCTTTTCAATATTAAGACGCATATTTATTCGTTAACAGGTTGCACTACCCTTGGTTTTTCCTTTGGCGCTGATTCAGGCAGACCTTTTAATTTGGCTTTGACTTCGAAACTGATATTTTCTTTTTGGAAAAGTTGTGATGTTGGAGTGGTGATGTTCTCTAGCCAGGTAATTTTTTTCAGTACTTCTTGATAATTAAGTAGCGCTTCACGGGTGAGAGCTGTACCAGAGAGTGTAATGTTGTTTTGTAGGCGATCGATGTTTAAGGCGTTTATTTTTATATCTTTTGGAAGGATGTTTATTACCTCGGATAATTTAGGCGAGATTGGTAGGTAGTACTGACTGATGCTATTTAGGTTTTTGATGTCACTGTTTACTTCTCGGATTGCTTGGTTGTATTTTGAATATTCTCGATTAACTAAAGTTGAACTTTCTGCTAAGTTATTGGAATCTTCTTGCAGCACTATCCAACTCCACAGCAGAACCATTGCCAAAACAGTGTAGATTAAGAGTACCATTTCTAAAATATCGCGGATAAAAATAAATTTAGTTAGATGCTCTAAGCGGCCGCGTTTTTCTTTTGATAATAAATTGAGAGTAGTATTAAGCAACATATTACCAAGGTTTTTGTGCGGCGCGTAATGCTAAGCCAACAGCCGATGAATATGCCATACCAATTTTTTTAAATTCATTGTCGACCGATTTTAAGGAAAGGTTTTTCCAGGTATTACCAGGATGAGCTGAGATTTTTAATTTGCGCGCAATAGTAGTATCAAGATTCGCCAAATTTGCTGCTCCACCAGTCATTGTAATATGTGTGATCGGGTTTGGGTCTTGAAAATGTTCTTGATAAAAATTTATTGCCGCCTTTATTTCGTCAACTAGTTTGTCGGTTAAGCCAGTAACTACTTTAAGATAGTTTGAGTTGCCTTTACTATACGTTAGCCCGTTGTTGATTTTGATTTTTTCTGCTTCGTGATATTCGATTTTCAATTCTTGGGTTAAGGCTACGGTCATTAATTCTCCTGAGAAGTTTATATTCGTGCTGAATTGCAAAGTATCATGGTCATAGATCACCAAACTAGAACGAGTAGCGCCTAAATCCAAAATTGCTCGTGCTTCACCAGTGTAATCCTTGCTAGCAGTAACTAGTGACCGTGCGATTGAGGCCGCCTCTATTTCTAGAGCAATTGGCTGCAAGTCCGCGCTTTCTAATAGATAGGTATAAGAATCAGCCACTACTTTTGGTACAGCGCCAATTATTATTTTGCTAATTTTTTCTTCTTTCCCCGGGTTGGTTACCTGCCAATCGATATATGCCTCACTTAAATCAAAAGGTAAGTGTTTGCGTGCTTGGTAGACAATATCACCTTCGGTAAGTTCTTCTGGGCCAGCTTCGATTGTGATTGCTTTCAAAAAAGTTTGTGGCTCTGGCAGGTCGGCTACTACCCAAGGTGTTTTTAGAGGCGGGTATTTTTTAGTGCCATCTTTTCCCAAAAGCTGAAGGATTTTTTTACGCACCATTTCAGGTTGTTGTATTTCGCCGTCAACAATATACCCTGGTGGTAAAGCCACCGAACGCATTTCTTTTATTTCATAACTAATCGGTTTGCCGATTGGATGTTTGCGTTTTAGTTGTACTAATTTAATGGAGAGATCACCGATATCCAAACCAAATGCTCCAATAAACGGATTTCTTAAAAACATATTTTAATTTTTATTTTTCCGACCTTTGGTTAGATCGGAAAAGAAAAATTAAAAACTTTGTGCCAAAGTATACATTGGCATGATCACTGCCACCGCAATACCAGCCACCATTAAACCCAAAACTACGATTACCACTGGTTCGATAATGGTGGAAAAATTTCGCATAGTGGAGTCGACTTCATTGGCATAATATTCAGATAGTTCGCCCAACATTTTTTCAACTTGGCCAGATTGTTCACCAACCATAATCATTTCTGTGACCATCGGCGGAAATGTGATAGGGAAGCGGCCCAAAACAGCAGATAAATTTTCACCTTTTTTTAATGCCTCAGCGACAACTAATAGGTTGTCTCGATAAGTCACATTGCTTTCAACACTGGCAGTAATACGCACAGCCTCGATAATGGGGATCGTACTTTCCAAAAGTGATGACAAAGTAAGAGTAAAACGTGCTAGGTTGATTTGTTTGATAATACCGCCAAATATTGGCAGGTGCAGATTAAAGCGGTGCACCTTTTTTTTGATTTCTGGTTGGCGTAGTGCCCAAATTATCGCAATTACTATGGCGACTAAAACAATTAAGGCGATTACCCCGTAGTTTTCTACAAATGAAACAGTGGCCATTAAAATTCGTGTGGCTAGTGGTAATTCGGCATCAAAATCTTTAAACATTACCATTATTTTTGGAAGGACAAACACTACCATTTCCAAAGCAATGCCCATCATAGCAGTGAACACGACTGCCGGGTAAATCATCGCTCCACGAATACGGGAGGTTAGCTCGTGGCTTTTTTTCATTTGATTACTCACTTGGCTCAAAGCCTCTTCTAGCTTACCGGCTGCTTCACCAGAAGCGATCATGCTAACGTAGATTGGTGGGAAAATTTTTGGGTATGCTGCCAACGCTTCACTTAATTGTTTGCCTGTTTCTACTTCGGCCTTTATCTCACCAATGATTTTGCGTAATTTTTTGTTTTCTAGTTCCTCGCTTAAAACTTTTAAAGCATTGACGATAGAAAGACCAGCTTTTACCATTGTTTTTAAATGGTAAACAAATAACATCTTTTGTACGAATGGTACCCGGCTTATGTATTTTTCAACCAGAAGATTTATTTTTATCTCCAATGGAGACAGCTGCCGTTCTTTTTTTGTCATATTATTCTCTAGTGACACGTAAAATTTCACTGATAGTTGTTATGCCCATTTTTGCTTTTATTAAACCGTCTTCCAACATGGTTAACATACCTTTGCTGCGAGCGTAGTCCTTGATATCATTAGCAGTGGCGCGTTCGTTAATTTTGCGGGTGAGTTCGTCGTCGATTTCCAAAATTTCATAAATACCCTGACGTCCTTTGTAACCAGTTTGACCGCAGCGACGGCATCCCTCGCCTTGATAAAAGGTGAATAGATCAGTTTTGGTGCCAGTGGGCACATAAGTTTTGAAAAGCGTGTCTAATTTTTTAATATCAAATACTTTGGCCAATTCGGTTTCCGCTGCCTGGTCTAGTTTGTATTCTTTTTTGCAAAAAGGGCAAATTCTTCGGACCAAACGTTGCGCGATAACAATGTTGGCAGTGTAAGCAATTAAGAATGGTGGTACGCCCATATCAATCAAACGAGGCAAGGTGGTTGGTGCATCATTGGTGTGTAAAGTGGATAATACCAAATGCCCAGTCATGGCAGCATTAATGGCAATTTCGGCAGTTTCCTGATCGCGGATTTCTCCGACCATAATAACATTTGGATCTTGGCGAAGTAAGGCGCGCAGGCCAGAAGCAAAAGTAAAACCAACCTTGGAATTTATTTGGCTCTGATTAACCCCAGCCAATCGATACTCGATTGGATCTTCTACTGTAGAAATATTTACTCCTGGCTGATTTAGCATACCAAGCACGGTATAGAGGGTGGTGGTTTTACCAGATCCAGTTGGCCCAGTAACTAGCACCATACCATGTGGTTTTTTTAGAGCTCGTTCAACCTTTTCTTGCATTTTTGCCAAAAACCCAAGTTGGTCTAGGGTTAGCGGCTTAGCGCCCTCGTGCAAGAGACGCATAACAATTTTTTCACCATCATATACTGGTAGTATTGAAACACGAAAGGCTAATTTCTCATCTTGTACTTGAATTTTGAAACGGCCATCCTGTGGGATCATGTGTTCATCTAATTTTAGGTTGGCCAAGATTTTAATTCTAGCAGTAACACCGTTCTGGATAGATTTTGGGAGAGTCATTATTGGTTTTAAAATGCCATCAATGCGATAACGAATAATAACTTCTTTTTCTCCAGGTTCGATGTGAATATCAGATGCACCTTCGTACACAGCGTGTTCCAAAACGCTGTTTACAATATTAACAACTGGCAATTCTTCGGCTGCCTTTTTTAAATCGCCGGCCATTGTTTCGCCGCCAGAAGCATCCTGAATAACTCGTAAGTCTTCTTCTAATTCAGCGTGATAGCCACGCAATATTTCACGTAAGTCTCCAGGAGTGGTGATAAATACTTTTGGCTCTAACCCAGTTTTACGACGCAAAAATTCGATAGTTTGAATGTCGGTTGGGTCAACCATGGCTAATTTTACTGTGTCTTTATCTTTCTCAAAAGCAACAACTTGATGTGTGCCAGCTACTGGAGCAGGGATAAGATTTAAAACTTCTTTTTTTACTTCGCGCCCGCGCAAGCCAATTAAGGGGAAGCCCAATATACTGCCGGCTTTTTCGTAGAGTTCATTTTCGTCTAATAAATTTTCAGCAATCAAAACTTCTTCTAGATGTTTGTTTTCTTTGGTTGCTTTGTCTTGAGCCTCGCGTAATTCTTTGGCAGGAATTTTATCTGACAATTTTTTCAAAACCTCCTTAAGAATTTTGTCGGGTAACATAAATATTAACTACAGGATTTTTCCTGTTTAATTTAAATATCTTATAGAATATATTTTAGCACATTTTGTTTTTTTTGCCTATTTTTTTGTTGATAATTTTTTGTTTGTTAAATGGGGGGATATTTTGAATAGAGTTTAGTTGACATCGCGAGTTTTTTCTTGTTATGTTAATACATTACACCTGTGGGGATAGGTGGACCGAACCTACGTCTGGGTAACTCTGGGCGTTGAAAGGCGGTGAACGTTGCGAGTAAGCTTGCGGGATATTCTGGCAGCCGAGGAGACGGTGTCGGCTTACGCCGATCTGTCGATCGTGGTCGCCTTGGCGGCGAATGAGATCGGGTACGAAGGCATCCGACATCTCGACATCGCGCGGGTGGCTTCTTCCGGGCGGCGGATTGTTCATGGCGCGAACGCAGATACCGTGTCGCGTGACGGTTTCCGTCGCTATGCGGGCATTTTACGTGGCTTGTGCGAGGACACCAGCCTCAACAACGTGCTCGAGGCGCTGTACCTGTACAAGGCCTCGATGGCCTTCGCACCGGAGAGCGGCAACTTTCCGCGTGCCCAGGCTGACCTGGCTAGGTCGGCGCGTACGGTGCTCGAACGCGTTGCGCTCGAATCGCGCGATGACGACTGGCAGGTGGTCTGGGAACTTGTGTCTCCGGCCGGCGGTTCTTCCGGTGATCATCGCGGCGAATTGCAGTGCTTCGTGGCCGACGGTAGCAACTGGTTTGGGTCATGAAGTGCTCGGTGCGTTTACTCAGGTGGGCGCACCAGGGAGGGGTAATTGCTGCTGCCCCCACCAGCAGCTACTCCAAAAAAACATCAAATTATTGGTGTTTTTTTGTTTTTTACACAATTAGTTTATATTGACTAAGAGAGAAAATTTTGGTATAGTGATATGTTCGTCCGTGGGGGACGAATTTTGCGACCTCGACTCGGTTGGGGCGCTGTATCGGAGGAAACATGAAACTCAGAGGACTCTTGGTAGTTGAGGGCGCTGCCAAGAGTATGGCAGAGGTCCCTCAAGAGGTGGTCGAGGCCGCTGTGGCGCTCGGCTATCTCGAAGGTCTGCGACGGGTGATCGAACAATATAAGCCCGCCGCAGCCGGACGCCGTCTGGTGGACGGCGTCAACCAAGCGCTGGAGTCGGTAAGCGCGTTTCGCCGCTTCTCGGCGGAGATGGTTGTGCTTGCCGGCAACGGCCACATGCCGGAGTGCGTGCGCGCCCTACACCTGCATGACGCTGCTTCTGGTTCAGCGAAACAGAACGGAAACCTGCCTGACCAACAGGTTGAGCTGAACCGGTCAGCTCTTGGCGTGCTCGAGCAGGTCTCGGAGGACGCGCGTGATGATGGCTGGTGGGCCGTCTACGAGAAGGTGATGGTCGGCCTCATGGAGGCCGGTC
>Ga0172367_10005478_pt1 | contig 15322 bp, 24 predicted proteins | sample Lak10m_FD_114542 | JGI IMG/M metagenome (GOLD analysis project Ga0172367, IMG submission 114542) | Freshwater microbial communities from Kabuno Bay, South-Kivu, Congo - kab_022012_10m | ecosystem: Environmental > Aquatic > Freshwater > Lake | place: Democratic Republic of the Congo: South-Kivu... | reverse complement strand
TACCCTCGTTCAGATCAACTATATGTCGTTGGAGTAGATGTAGGAGAAGGTATCGGCAGAGCAGCTTCCGTTGCTCAAATTTTAAACGTAACAGATTTACAAAACATAAAACAAGCTGCAGTTTATGCTTCAACAACCATTGAACCTTATCATTTTGCAAATAAGCTTTCCACAATTGGCCAATCCTGGGGGTTACCTCCAATTTTAATTGAACGAAATAATTGTGGAGCTCAAGTAATCGACGCCTTACATCACAATTGCATGTACGAAAAAATTGTCTCTTATTCAAAAATCTCTGAGCAAGACAAATACAACAAAACTCGAAACATGGGCGTATTGTCTCATACTAATATTCGTTTTGACGGCATCCAAAACATGAGATATTGGATTAATCACCTACAAACAGTGCACATCAACGATTCTCACACTATTTCAGAGTTTGAAACGTTTGTTCGTTTTCCTAATGGAACGTTTAGAAAACGCAATGATAACTTTTTTGATGATAGAGTTATGGCTCTTGTTTGGGCTTTGTTCATTTTAGAGTCAGAAATTTGCCAACAATACTTCGAAATTGTTGATTTTGACATGCAACACAAACCTCAGCAAATTAAAAATAATGGATTTTGGGAACTCGAAGAGCAATTTTTTGAGCTAAAACAATTAGATAAGCAATCGACGTTGGTGCCAAAGCTGCACAATTATGAGGAGAAAATTGTTGTAAAGACATTAGGAATTACACAAAAAGATATACGAGATGTTGATAAATATCAATACGATCTCGATGATTTATTAGAATTGGGATACGAATTTTTATAACATGTCTCAAACGAGTAAATGCATTAATCCTCAGTTTCAGTCTCCTTTGAACAGAGCTTCAAAGGACAAATTTTATATGGTTTTTACTCCACCATATATTTTAAAACAGCTTTATAAAGACGATTCAAACATTACACTTGATCCACTCCAAATTAGCGTCTTTGGAGCAATTGTACCAACAATTGCTGTTCCCTCCGTGGAAGTACGGTATTACGGTCAAAGTACCAATGTATCTTCTTATTCTCGGCCAAATTACCCTCCTCTGAATGTTTCTTTTGTTGTAGATAACGATTATCGTAATTATTACGTACTTTGGAAGTGGTTAGCAATTTTAAACGATCCAGCTCAAAGTATTTATGCCGGTTCAGACAAGCACAACATAGATATGGGGGACAGCTTTGAGTATCAAGCGGATGTATCTATTTTTGCATTAGATGAATACAATGAACCCAGTATAGAATTTAAATATACAAAGTGTTTTATTACCTCACTTGGGGAATTAAACTACTCTTATAGAGAAGGAGAGTTAATTGAAACAGCTGCTCAATTTCAATTTAATCAATTATTTATTAACGCTCTTAAAAAATAAAACGAATTCTATTAAATACTTTAATGATTCAACGCCTGATTCAAGTATTTAATAACTTAAAAGAGACTCTTCTTGGAGCTCGATCGGCCGCTATCTCAATACAGAACACAACTGCAAGCAAATGTCAGAATTCTTGTTCTCGTAACAAAAAAACAAAAACAAAAAAGACAACCCTCAAAAAAAAATCAACCCAAAAACAATAAATAAATTTATATGGCTAGAACAATTACATCACCAGGTGTTCAAATAACCGAAAAAGAACTTGCTTTAAGAGTCGAAAATCCAACAGGACCAACTGTAGTTGTTCCGGGATTTGCCTCTCAAGGACCCGTTGCTGAACCAATTACGATTACTACTCTTAGCGAACTTGAATCAATTTACGGCACTCCAACCACACAAGCAGAAAAATACTTTTATTATACTTGTAAAGAAGTGTTGAATTCTCCAGGCGTTCTCACCACTTTAAGACTGCCTTACGGCTCAGGAGCTGGAGCAGCATTTTCTAACGCTTATAGTGGTCTTTTTTATCCTATGACTTCAGGCGTAGATACTACCACTGGAGAATTGAGCTCTTGGGATATTGGTGAACCGATTCATCACACATTCACTAAAACTCAATATAACGAGATCGTCCAAGGTAATTTTACGTGGGGCTCCGATCCAGCTACCGCCGGCGGAAACGCTGCTGTAGCTCTTGGTCCAAACCACATTACGGCCGGCTTCTTTATTTTAAACGATTTGCAAACAATTGTCAACGAAGCTGCAGAGGGTTACTATATTGGTTTAGGCACTAACGGTTTTGCTAATACCATAACTTCTCCAGATTTTGATGTTGTAACTGAACTTGTTACTCTTTCTGCTGTTGGTTCACCTACATGGATGCCAGTATCTGACACAAAACTTGACTTTGCTCTTTCTGCAACAGCTGTAGAATCCTTGAGAGGAGTGACTTCCGTTTCAGAAGTTCTCGAAAAAGCTGGTTTTGCTGGTTTTGAACAACAATATTACGCTGACCATTTAGCAGTCGGCGTTTTTAGAGTCCGACAATCGATTGCTGACTCAGCTTTAATGTCGCTCGCTGCCAACGAAAAGTATCTTGGTTCAATCAATCAGAGCCGCAAGCAACACACCGGTGGTGGAGGAGCTTTGCAAAATGCTTTCGTAGAAGACATTGTAAACAACGCTTCTCCGACAATTAAACTTTATGTCAACGAGCACATTTCTACAGACTTTAACTGGCTCAGAAATAACACCATCCCAACTTGCAAGCTTACCATTAAACCTGAAGCACGCAAATTATTCCCATTAGGTGTATATACTCCTGACGCTAGAGCAGCTTCGTCTGTAAAAGTTATCGGAGATGTTCCGTTAAAAGTTGAAAAGGTTTTAAGATCCGTTGAGAGTCTTGAAAACGCGACGGTAGACATTCTTACAGACGCTGGTCTTTCCACTATATATTCCATGGTTGAGTATGCAGGCGGAGGAACGGTAAACTTTGATGATACCGATTACATTCCTGCTGCAACCTTGCTCTATCCTAAATGGTTAGAAGTAGCAGAAAAATTAAACGCTTACTCAGAAGTAACTAGAAAAGATTGCGTAACTATTCTTGATGCTCCTAGAGCAGTCTTTGTATCTGGTAAAGACGCAAAAATTATAGACATGGAAGACCGTTCGTTTCTCAACGATATATACGTTCCGTTGAAAGTAATTTCCCAATCATTTGATTCTAGCTATTCCTGCATGTATGCAAATTGGGTCAAAATTCCAGATGTATTTACAAGCAAGCGCATGTGGGTTCCGTTTTCTGGATACGCTGCAGCTGTTTTCGCTAGAAGTGATACGTCGGGCAATCCTTGGTCAGCTCCTGCTGGCTTAAGAAGAGGCAAATTTGACGTACAAGATTTAGCAATAAATCCTAATCAAAAGCAGAAAGATCGTTTATACGAACTTTCCATGAATCCGGTCGTATATATGAACGGCGAAGGATATGTTATTATGGGTCAAAAGACCTTGCAATCTCGTCCTACTGCTTTTGATCGCTTAAATGTCAGACGTTTATTCCTTGCTCTTGAAAGAGCAACTTATAAATCAGCAAGAACATTTGTATTTGAACCAAATACCAGCTTTACGAGAACCAAGCTTAAAACGAGCCTGACTCCTGTATTTGAGTTTGCTAAATCAACTGACGGCTTGTTTGAGTATCTCATCGTTTGTGATGAGCGTAACAATACAATTGACAATGTAGATAACAACGAAATGATCGTCGATATTTATGTCAAACCTGTACGTTCGGCAGAGTTCATCTTGGTTAATTTCGTCGCAACAAGAACAGGACAAAATTTCCAAGAGTTAGCTTAACATTCTAAATAAATAAACATATGGCAAATCAATCAATATACTCCTTCTACACAACAGCTTCGAAAAAAGATTTCGCAAGACAGTTTCAATTTAGATTACTGACTTTTGGAAATATTGCTTTCGATGAAGAACATCTAACCTACGTCGAAACAGCTTCCTTGCCAGGAAGAACTATCACTAATATCCCTGTACCGTATATGGGTCTTGACTTCAACGTCCCAGGCACAGTTAAATATCCTGGTTCTGCTGGCTATCAAGTTACATTTAGATGCGACCAAGATTATGACATTCGTTCTGCTCTCGAAGCAGCTACTTATAACATCTTCGACGAAGCAACTTCTTCAGGCCAATACAATCTTCCAGGAGAAGGTGTTACTGTCAGCATGGAACTCTACGACAAGAACTTTAATCCCGTTCGCTACTATACCCTTTACGGTGTATACGTACAAGCAATTGCTGACACACAATACGATATCAAAGATACTGGTAACATTGCTACGTGCCAAGCAACTCTTGCTTATCAATTTTGGAGATCTTCCGGTAAAGGTGATGGAGGATTTAGCGCTCCTGTTGTTAAATCAAGTCCTTTTCAGGCCAATGTTCCTTCTTGGAAAGGAAGCTGAAAAGCTTCTACATAAAAATTATTTTAAAACGCCTCGCAAGAGGCGTTTTTTTTGTTGCTTTATTTGTTTGCGGTCTGATAATTACTCAAATGAATACAGCAACATGGAAATCCATTAAATCCCCAGTAATGCAAGAAATTCGTCTCGCTTTGAAAGGCAAAGCTGAGCCGGGCAAACCTACATTGAGTGGAAAAGAAGCAAATCGAGTATGGAGAGAAGACATCCTTGGAATTCGCTCAGAGGATCAAAAGAAAGAAGACAAAGCTCGGAGACAAAACAAAAATTCAAAAAGTCGACAATTTAAAGAAATCGAAGACGAGCAAGGATGAAAATTCTCTGGGTTTTAACTCTACTGTTATTCCAAAGAATTGTTTACGGAACTGAATATCCAAAGTTTAATTTATACGGAGAGACAAACTACGCTAATCAAACTACGCAGTCTTTGGTTACTACTTTAAACGCGGAATATTCGTTTTATTTTTATAAAAACTCAAACTACTCCTTGCATTTTGGAGGTAAAGTGTCGACCGATATAGATCACTTCGGTAACGAAATAAAGACAAACGTATTTACAGTAACAGGCATTGACTTTTAAAAGTCAATAAATAAAATATTTTTATGAAAAAAACCCTAAAACCGGCAACAAAAGAAGAATCAATTTATTATTCAGATTTTTCAGGTAAGTGCTTTGGAGAGTTCGGTCCACCTATCGAGCTAACAATCTCTTGTTCATACGGCTCAAAGTATGATGGAGCTGGGGTGCAATTGCATCTAGATGATGACGAATTCAAGAAAATCCTCGAACTTATCAAAAAATCTTTATCTGAAGATTATAAAAACGACATAAAAAAAACGATAGATAGACTCGAAAAAACGTTCGATGACGCCTCTCAGATGAGAGATTGGGAGCATTGTGACATTATTTCGAATAATCTTTGGTTTTGGAGAGAACTTTTAGGGTTGACAGAAGATTATAAAGAGGTAGAATAGAGTTATGGGAATGTACGATGAACTAACCGTAAAAACGGAACTTCCACTTCCAGAGGAAGTTAAACATTTAAATATTGATTGGAAAGCTCATAGGTTTCAAACGAAGGATTTGGAAAACTGTCTTGTTGATTACGTGCTTACGGAGCAAGGCAAGCTTGTCGAACGCGTTGTTGATCGGGAATATATTGAATATACAGAAGAAGAAAAAAAGGACAAAAACCGCAAACCTTGGAATATTTGGAAAGACGTTATCGAAAAAAACGAACGCTTCGTAGACACAAATTTTCACGGAACTATATTCTTTTATGCTTTTGAGGAGTTTGATGATAAACACGATTTTTGGTTAGACTACAAGGCTTATTTTGTGTATGGTCAGCTTGATAAAATCGAATTAGTAGAATTTAAGAAGTCTAAATCATACAAGATTACCAATAAAGAAATTGAAGAACAATACAAATTAGAAGCAAAACGACCCTGGAATGTATTCAAGCGTCTTGCTTCTCGTGTGGGTTGGAGGTGGTTCTGGAAAAAAATTTCTAATTTATGCCAACATCTTTCCAAAACATTTAATCATATATATTGGTTTATTTTAAGGAATTTTTTATAATATGTCAGACATTGCTTTATTGTTTTCAGGCCAAGTTAGGACGTTAGATGTTTGTTTGGATAGTATAAAACGAGTCTTTCCTGATTCAGATGTGTATGCGCATGCCTATTCAGACGAAGATACCCCCAAATTGGAACTACTAGATCCGGTTAGAGCTGTAATTGAACCCTCCAAAGAAATGCCAGAACGAAAAGAATATACATGGCAAACAGGCCGTTGGTGTTATGGAGTGCAAGGCATGCTGAAGCAGCTTTGGTCGCTAAAACGTTCATGGGAAATCTATGCTAACACTAAACATCAGCATAAATGGATAGCGAGATGTAGGTACGACATTCAGTATTTTAGTCAATTAGAACCAGATATAGAGAGCTGGGATTGTGATATAATTCTTCCTAAACATGACAACTGGTGGGGGTACAATGACCGTTTTGGCATTATAAAATACGAAGTAGCAGAGAGATATTTTACTAGGTTGAATTTTTTAGATGCATATATAAATAAAGGAGGAACGATGCACCATGAAACTTTTTTCAAATCCGTAATGGAACCTTATAGAGTAATGAGAACTAACTTGACACACAAAACCATTAGAAAAGACGGAACAGTGGTTGAGCCAACATACCGTGCAGACTGCGGAGATATTACATGAACGCTACGTTAAAATTTGATTTACCAGAAGAAAGAGATGATTTTGAAATTGCAGTCAATGGCTGGAAATATCGTTCTGTCTTATGGGATTTAGATAATTTTCTTCGGTCCAAATTAAAATATGAAGAATTAAATGACGGGGAATATGCCGTATACGAAAAAGTAAGAGAGCAGCTTTGGAATCTCTTAAACGAAGATAGTCTAACATTACATTGAGTTCGAGAATTTCCTGGGAGTTGTATGCACTTAAAATAGCTAGTGTGGCTGCACAGAGATCGGAAGACCCCTTTAAACAAGTTGGAGCGTGTGCCTTAGATTTTTCCAATCGTGTTATAGGTGTGGCTTATAATGGTTTAGCTCCAGGTGTTGACGTAGAAGCAACTTTTTGGTTAGATCGCGACAGCCGCAGACCTTATATTATTCACGCTGAAACAAATTTGCTTTCACTTTTCAAGCGAGGAGAATGCAAATTATTAGCGTGCACACTGCTGCCTTGTCATTGTTGCGCCAACGCAATCGTTGCTCACGGAGTCAAAAAGGTAGTTTACTCTGAAGAATATATGAGAGATACTCAAGCTTTAAGTATATTTAAATTCAATGGAATCGAGTGCCAACAATTGCCAATTTAAAAGATTGGAAGAAGTAGCGGAATCATTAATAGATTGGTCCGAATCTCGACGTTGCAGACATTATTCTTTTATTTTATACAAAAAACGCATTATTTCAATTGGTACAAACAAGCCTAAAACTCATCCTACCAATTTGATAAACAGGAAAGTTTCAGTCAAAACAGGAGAAGACTTTTCAGACCAAAAACACATTTGCAGCGAGTTTGATGCTATATCGAAACTTAAACGTTTGACCAACATTAATACAAAACGCTGTACGCTCATTAACTTAAGATACGATCGCAATAGAAAAATTGCCTTAGCTTCTCCGTGCATGAGTTGCAGAAGTTTGCTCAGTTATTTTGAATTTAAATCTGTTTTATATACAGACAACGAAGGAGCGTATCAAATCTATAAATAGTATTATGAATTCGTTTGCACATTATTATACGCTAAAAGAAGCTCAATTCCGGGAAATTCCCGAGCTAGTTGCACAAGAAGCAAGTAAAATTGCAGATGAATACATTGAGCAAACTAAAGAAATTACGCCACAAGCAATCAAACAGCTTAAAAAAATTGGGTTGTCTCCGGAATGGAAGAGTTATTATGAAGATCAACCAGGAGAAATCTGGTTTGTTGCAGATTTAACTAAAATCAAATTTGTGGATCTAGCTACAAACAAATCAGTCAAATACAAAGTGTATGTGGCGCTAGGAAAAAACAATCAAGATTACGCTGAGTGTGATTATAAAAATAAAGTTATAACTATTTTTGATAGTACTTGTAGAGGAGTTCCGAGGGAAAAGCTTGTATCCATAATGGTTCATGAAATTACTCACGGGTTTCAGCAACATAAAAAGTACACAGACAAGTACGAAAAAATGAAAGCGAATAATAAAACTCCGACGTCAGATCTTGATACCCAATATTATCACGAACCGATAGAATTTGATGCATTTACTACAGAAATTGCTCATACGATTCAATCAGAATATTCGAAACTTGTAAACAATATTAATAACTCTAAATTACCAGAAACTAAAGTTTTAATGCAAAGAAAATTGGAAAAATTTCTAATGGAGCTTAAAATGTTTATTAAATCTCCGTTAGATACATATTTTGCGTACAAGGAACTTCCTTTACCCTCATCGTTAGAGACATTTCATGAAATGCTTTCTACAATTGTCAAAACACCAAAATTGTGGAAAAAGTTGAAATTAAAACTAATAAATCTTTACAAAAAATTAGCTAGTTCCTCAGAAACAATTGCTTGACTAGCGTTTTTAAAGTAGTATATTAACATAATGCGCATTATGAACAAACGAAGGCGCAATATGATTATGGCTAGTATTATAATTGTATTGTTCTGTCTTTTTTGCTTGTTAACGCTTATTAGTTAATACTAAATGAAAATACAACTTCCAACTGAGGAAAACGGCTTTCAAATACACAAACACGTGTTTTGTAATTTGGAATCATATTTGATTATTCCTAAAATAGACGCTGTTTGGACCTCAGAAAACTTATATCAACGCTCGCTGATTGTTGATTTACAGGGAGAAGTTTTGTCTTGCGGTTGGCCAAAATTTTTTAACAACGGAGAAAAACAACATTTATATCCAGATCCTGAGCAATACAAGGATTGGGTTATACAAGAAAAATTAGACGGTTCTTTAGTGGTTGTAGATTTTGTTAACAACATTTTCGGCATGCGCACTCGTGGTTGTTCGACTTATACAGTGCAAGAAAATCACAAAGACTTTGAATTGCTTGTAGACAAATACCCTAAAATTCTCGAATTTCTCAAACTCAATTCCCATTTTTCCTTACTTTTCGAAATTGTTACTCCAAACAACGTAATAGTCATACGACCAAAAGAAGTGGAGTTTTATTTGCTTGGGGCAATAGACAAAAACAATTTGTCAATCGTTTCTAATCAAGAACTTTTAGACATTTGGAGAAACATCGGTTGCGTGCCGATGCCTAAATCGTATCAAATAGACAACATCAAAAATTTATCTTCGGTAATTAATTTAGTTAAAACCTGGAAAGGTTCCGAGGGAGTAGTTGTCTCTTATAACAAAAATCAAAATCGTATAAAAATAAAATCTGATTGGTATTTGTGGATACACAAAGCAAAATCTCAATTAAATTCTGAAGACAATTTAATTGAATTTTATATTCAAAGAGGAATGCCGCTATATGAAGATTTTTACAAGTCAGTCGAAAGTGAGTTCGATTACGAACTTGCGCAACAACTAGACGATATACTCAAAAAAGTAGCAGATGCCGGTGCAGCAGCTCAGAAGTACGTTGCCGATTTGACCCAAATAGTTCATGAAATAAGTAATGTCGAAACAAGAAAAGAGCAAGCAGCAATGATAAAACAAAATTGCAAAGAATTTTCAGCATATGCCTTTTCTTTGTTAGACGAAAAGCCAATTTCTGAAATACAATGGACAAAATTAATCAAACATAAATTATCAAATGAAAGTTAAAGAACTTATACAACGGCTCACTAACCAAGACCCTGAAATGAGAGTAGTCGTTCAGGGATACGAAAGCGGTTTTGATGAATTAGCAACATTTCATTTAGTTGCAATAGCAAAAAATTCACACAAACAAGATAAGTGGTGGGACGGAGAATTTGTAGAAACACAGGTAGATGACGGAGAAGAAATAGCTTTGTTACTTCCAAGAAAATCTTGACTTGACCAATACAATTAACAATGTACAATCATATCAATGAAGACAGAACTTGAACTTGAACTTGTAAAAAAATACCCCAAAATTCTCAGAGATTATAAAGGGGATATGATGAAAACGTGCATGGCGTGGGGAATGGAGTGCGGAGATGGTTGGTATAAACTTCTCGATGAATGTATGGAGAAGCTGCAATATTTCTGTGATCTTTGCTTTTATAAAAGCGGAGAAGAAGTACAAGTTGTTGCTAGCCAAATTAAAGAAAAATACGGAACGCTGTCTTTTTATACAGATGCGTATTGCGCCAATAACGTTCAAAGAGATATTATTGACGACATTATTTCAGAAGCAGAAAGAAAATCAGCATATACTTGCGAAGTAACCGGTGAACGAGGAGAAGCTTGTCATCGCGGTGGCTGGTACAGAACACTATGCTATGAACAAGCCAGAAAAGATGGATATGTAGCTTGCAACGAGTCCACTGAAGCTTATTGGAAAGAAAAAGATGCGAAAGAAGAATCAAACTCTTGAAGATTTAGAAGATTATGCTTTTTATCAAAGCGGGTTATCTTCGCATGGCTGCTTAGATAAACTGGACGATTTTGCTATAAAGGCTATAAAAGAATACGGCAGAATCTTACTCAAGATAGTTAAAGAAAATGAAGAATAACTGGCAGCATGTCGGAGTCATTCTTACGGGAATTGCAGCGCTCATAACAGCTGGCGTTGGATTATATGAAAAGCTCCGAGTTGTGCAAACCGAAATTTACAAACAAGTCAATATTACTTCTAAACAAAGAGAGTACGGAATTGTCAACGATATCGACGGCTGGGTAAATTTGAGAGAGCAACCAGACGTAAATTCTCCAGTTTTAGCTAAAATTTTAAATGACACAAATTTGGAAATCGTTGGAGTTTCCGGAAATTGGTTTAAAGTGTCTACTGAAAGCGGTAGAATTGGATTTATATACAAAGATAGACTCATTTTAGTAAACTTAACACATGAAAAATAAAACCACCCTACATCCAGAAGATTATATATATCAAGTTAAAACGTTTGTGAATGAGCTCCAAAAAGTTCAGACCGAATACTTTCAAGAATTAGCAACAAGTCTTTCTTTGACTGAAGAGGGACAAGACTGGCTGCATGATTACATTTACAATTCAGAAGACGGAGAGTATGATGATTTCAGTCACTATTTAGAAGAATACAAAAAAACTTATGAGGAGCTAGTTCGCCAAGATTATGTATACAATCCAGCCCACACTTTACTTTCCACAGATTTTGCTGATTATAGCCCAATGATGCACATGAGTTCTTATGAGGCAGACTTGGAAACAGCCTTCCCCCCTGCTTATAATGACAACGAACCATATTCTTTAAAATTAGATTCTACTGACTCAGAAACATTTAATCTCACACTTTCTACCTTGTTTGACATTGAATGATACACAAAATTAAAATTACTGATTTAGCTGATGCTGAAAGCTATAGTTTTAATAAAAACAACCACGATTATGATGTGTGGATTTCGGTTGTTGGGCAAGAGGACAAGCGAAAAATTAACAGAATGCGCACCAATTTTCACGAAAAAAACGTGAAGTTCTTCGCTCAATTTTTTGCTGATTGGTCTGATGAAGACGGTATCCAGTGGGGACATTTAATTGAGTCAGCTCCACAAAAACAACATATAGAAAACATTATTGCTTTTTTAAAGCCTTTTACTGAAGACGACAAACCTCACAATTTAGGTGTAAATTGTTTTGCAGGCATCTCGAGATCCACAGCAATAGGTATTACAGCTCTTGTTATGTCCGGCAGAACAGTGGAACAAGCGTTGACAGAAATCATAAAGCGACGATATTGCGCATGGCCAAACCTAAGAATTTTGGGGTTTGCTTCAGAAATTCTTGGAGTAGATATTAAAACCCATGTAGCTGATTGGAAAAAACAATGCACGGATTCGTCTGTTATCTTTATAGAACCTGATAGAAAGCAAGATCACCAACAATGACTTCCATTGATTTAGATCAAGCAATTAAATTGATCAATGGAAAAAAGACATCCGTTGAAGACATTTGCAAATTTTTGTTCGCTTATATTCAACACTATCAAGATGAGAGAGAAAATTTTCATTTACAAGAATTTAAAGACGAGCATCAGCATAACACAAACACCGTAAAGTCTTCCGACGTTTTAGATCAATATGCAGAGATGCTAGAAAAAAAAATATTAGCTGACGTAAAGCGTTTTGCGGTAACATTTGCGAATGAAAGCATTGATAAAATTCTAGACGGTATCAATGAAAAGAGATTTAGAACCAAGAAGGGTCCTCAAAATTTTTTAGTACTTCTTGTTGCTCTTAAAGAGCTATATGAAGTTTAAACTTTAACGCTTCTAGCAACACTTGCTAAATTATCCATAGCTATGGCTAATTTTTGTTGAGCCCATACTTCAAGGTGACCGCCTGAAGCACAAAAAGAAGCAATTTTCATAATTGATTCTCTGATGGAATCGAGATTTTCAATTGCCATTTCGTCTTCTTCGTTCTCCTGCGACATGTCTTCGCTTGGCATTGCAGGGCTCATGTCGACAGCTACTCCTGTAGTGTCTTTATCTTCGGGCCCAATGTCTTGAACTTCAGAATCAATCATATTCATATCAACACCCGGAGCAGGTTCTTCCATAGCTCCTACGTCTACCACTGAATTTGGGTCCGTAGAAACATCTTCGTTTTCCCCTGGCATGCTTGTAGTTTTTTTTGCTATTGAAAGATATGCTTCGGTTAACATTTCTGATTCTGATTTCTTCATGATATTATTTATCTATTTCGTGTTGTTTATTAGTAGATATTTATACTAGACACATTGGAGCTCATTGTAAGCATTCCGTAACTGATTGGACCCTCGATTATCACATTAAATTCTCCGGCACTGTGAGCAGAAGGAGCTACAAATAGTACGTAATTGGTTTTATCATATGTCCACGTTTTTAACTTAACTGCACTAAATGCTGGATAGCTAGCAGACAAATACGAAAACGTTCCAAAAGGATTATAAGACGAAATGTTGTTAAACATAGAGCCTGATAGATAAACATTGTTTATTTTCTCAAACCCTTTGCCCCACACTTCATACGTTTGAGTTTTTCCTGTATTGCCGAAAACAGGCTCAATGACTTCTATTGTTGGAGGAGAAGCGTTGTACGTGAACGTTTCTTTAGGCTCTAAATCTTTATCCTCCAATAAAAATTCGTCTAAAATTGTTGTAGCGTTTACCGCAGCATGCGTTGTGGTAATGGAGTCAACAATGTTTACTGGTTCTTGTGGAGCTTGAAACATCCAACCTTTGAATACAAACGACATTTCTGCAACTACTTTTGCTACTTGGGTTGACGTCAAATCATATGGATATTGTATTGACACGTCTCCATTCCAGAAAACATTTGACCTAATCTCAAAATCTGGTCTTTGAGGAGTTCTCCACGAAACAGTAAAATACGGATTTATATATGGAATAATATGAGAGATAATTTGATCCATGTCTTGCTGATATCTCGTCATTATTGATACATTAAAAGTAATATCAATTGGCAGAGGAGTACGTTCGTGTTGCGTCTTCATTTCTCCATTGAAGTGTTGATATGTACCTAAAATTTTGTTAAAAACTCGATTATTATCTCGCGAAATACCACCTATAGTTACTGATACTACAGGTAATTGCAAATTTTGATCTCGATCCAATAAATCATTAAGCACTCTTTGTTTTGGTGCATAGACAATTCGGGTCTTTATTTGATCTCTGGCTTGTTTATGTACATTAAAACGTTTAACGATGATTGTGGACATGCTATTCAAAAACATGTTAGTCATTGTTATGACTTCATGATCATACGTATACGTTATCATTTATATATTAGTCTTCTAAAGACCAGCTACCTTTTGTTGTACTAAAATAAGGATCAATAATACGGTCAAATTTGGACAAATCTGCTGTATCTTCATCGTCAAATTCTAAGTCTTTGACCTCTTCTTCTTCAGAAGTTTCTTTTTCTTTAGTAATTTCAGTTAACGCTCCAGCGTCTAAAAGAGCAAGACCCTTGGTCATTCCGACAGTTTTCAGCACTTCGTCCCACGTCATTTCCTTGTCAGCTGGTAATTTATTAAAAGCTTTTTGTAAATCAGCGTCATCGGAACTAAGATCTGCAGCCTTTGCATAGAAGACATCGACATCTTTTTCTTCTGATGGTTCTTCTTCAGAGGGTTCTTCTGTTTTTTCGGGTGTTTCTTCCAGCGCTTTTTTGAGCGCCTGCTTGAATTCCTTCTGAGTCATTTCTTTTTCTAAAGTTTCTTCTCCACCAGCTGTTGTATATTTGACTTTATTTTTCAGCAAAGTCATTAATCTATCAGCTAAAAATTTTGCAGCCCACTTTCCAGAAGCTTTGAGGCTTGTTTTGCCAGAAACTGTTTGTATTGCTGTTTGAATGGCTCCATGAAGATCTTCAGCATTATCTACAGTAGGAGCATATGTGTTGCCTCGTTCAGAAAAAACCTCTTTAAAAATTTGTTGGAGAACCGCATTGCGCTCTTCATCGGTTAATTTTTGAAGAGGGGCCCAGTGGCCCTTCGGTTCTCCTTCTGGAACATTTCCTTTAATGTGCTCAGCAGCACCACCAAATCCGCCAATATCTCCGATATCAGCTGGCATCATTTCGCTAATCATTTGTTCGAGAAGAGTGTCAAAATTCTTTGTCATGAGGATATTTATTGTATTTTTAATATTTTTCGAATATTATCATACGTTTGTTGTTTTATTTCATCCGGAACACTGTTAGCCATGCCTTGTTTAAATTTCTCAATTTGTCCCGTTGTTGCTAGATTTCTTAATCTAGAAGCACTCATTCCCGACATTCCTTCCGAATCCGGATCTCGTTCTCCAGCAGAAACAAATTCAAAACTATTAAAATTAAAAACAACATCTCCAGTTTTAGTAGGTTTGCCGTTATATTTGTTTACTAAAAACGAAAACTCAGAAATACGATCAGAACCAGCGACTTGAATTACATCAGTATATCCCATTTCTTGTAATTTTTGCAATGCCTCAATATACGTTGTTCCAAAAGTTCCGACTTTTCCGTTTGGTGTCATATATTTTAAAATTTTAATTTTTTGTTCGGGGTTGAGAGGGTTCTTATCTAAAGGTTTAACTGAATGCGACGGAACGATTAAAAAATCTGCGCTGTGTTTTTTGGCGGTATTTGCGACTGCTTCAATCAGCATGTTGTGAGCAATTGTTGGAGGATTAAATCTACCGTAAGCAAAAACTATTGCTTTTCTAGTTTGTTGCTCTTTAAAGAATTGTCTAAACGTTTTCATTT
>Ga0172367_10005475_pt1 | contig 15328 bp, 7 predicted proteins | sample Lak10m_FD_114542 | JGI IMG/M metagenome (GOLD analysis project Ga0172367, IMG submission 114542) | Freshwater microbial communities from Kabuno Bay, South-Kivu, Congo - kab_022012_10m | ecosystem: Environmental > Aquatic > Freshwater > Lake | place: Democratic Republic of the Congo: South-Kivu... | reverse complement strand
CAACCGGGATGCCCGGCGTTCTTATGAAATCTTCAACTGGGCGCGTCAAAACACTTAGTCCCGATTATGTTTCCGGATCCGAACATTATGCGCGATATTCAATTATCCGGATGTCGCCGTCTGCCGGAGAAGTCCGGTGAAACTGTCATCCGGCGAAAAAATAAAGATGCCGTCCGGCAAAAACTTGTCAATAACGGAGCTTGAAGTCGCCATCGCTCTGGCCAAGACGGTGTGGAAAGATATTTGCACCGATGATTATATTGAATCGCTCAGACAAGAACTGAAACACAAAAAAGAAAGGGGGCATTAGGGGATGATTAAGGCACACGCGCCCATCTTCAGAGAACACCCGGAACTGGCCGAACTCTACAGCGCAATTATTGACAACTATTACGGACTTGGCGCCACACCACGAACTGCCCTTGAAGGCATTGCTGACGATCTAAAGCATGGCCGGCTGACGTCAAGCGAAGCATTGGATACCTTGAGTTGCACCCGCGACGAGATGTTAAAGACGATTGCCTACATCATTGAGTACATGGCCCAATTCGCCCCGGATGAAATGGTTGCCGGGTATGGGCGCGGAGTTTGACGCGTTATCCGGTAGTTGCGTACACGCGTACTACATCGCGTGATTTGATCCGTTTGCGCCCGTAGCCAATTCCGGCCCTGTAGGTGGCCACGTCAATTAATTCGGGACTTTGCCCGACTTTTAGGGCAATGCTGGCCCAACGCCGGGGATCCGTCGGCAACAAGTCGTCTGTTATGCGGCTCTTTGCCTGGTAATCAAGCCATGACATTTCGGCCCACATTGGCGATGACCCGGCAACAATCCATTGTTTGGCCGCTATTGGTGCACCGATTGGCGATAGTGGACGCACTTTGGCCCAAGCGCCGCGAAGTCGAGCCCACATTTCGTTTGACATAACTCCGATGTACTGCCCGCTGCCCTCGATCCGATCCTTGATCTCCTCGATCATCTTCTTGGCCTTTTGCCGGGTGACGAGACGCATCGCGGCCAACTCTGCGGCTATGAGCCGTGCATAATTCGCCCCGTAGGCCAGCAAAGCCTCCCCGATCCCGCTGTCGACGAAGTGGACGATCATGTCGAACACATCCTGGACACCCGATTGCTCGCCGGATCCGGGGTTGAACTCAAGCTTCCCGATGAGCTCTGCCATTCCGCGCGTGGCCCCGGCGAATGACCCGGCGACGCTGAGGAACTTTAGCCCGTACTTGACCCACTCGCGGACCTCCGGGTCGGCGATGAACCGGTCGACGAGTTGGTTGATCTCGCCGGCGTTCCTCTCCCACTGCTCGGTTATCTGCTCCCATGTGAGGCCGAGCCTCTGGGCGAGCGTCTGCTGGTCCTTCGGCGTGACCATAGTCCCGAAACGCCCTATGGTTGCGTCTGGGAGATTTGAATCCGTGCCAGCCCCGCGGCCCAGCTTGAGCCGGTCTGCGGCCCTATCAAGCGGCGAATCCATCTCAAATGCGCTGTCAAGCGGCGAATCCGGAATCTCAAATGCATCGCCGGTTGATCCGCGGGATGCGAATCCGTCTCGCCCGGCAACGTCAGCCGCCACAACTGGTTTTTCGGAACCAGAAAGCATCGCCGTGATGCGTTCATTGAGTTTGCCGCTGCTGCGTTCTCTTTCAATGAGTTTTTCTATTGCCGGGTTGTCCGCGACGAACTTTTCCCAGGTGTCGCCGCTGTTTTTCCATGCCATATAGTTCTTTTGCAGCTGAAGATCTTGTCGCTGCTGCTCCATGCGACGCGCATCAATAATGGATTCGGCCATTATGTTGCCGGCTCCCAGACGGGGGTTGTTCATTCGGCGAAGCGCTCCCTCCCGCTGCGCTGCCGTCATTGTTGGCCGTGGTTTGGGGCGTTCTTTGAGCATGTCCTCAAGGATGTCTGCGGCGGCTTGCTGTTCATAACGGGACATCCGCTTCTGAATCATTGATTGCAGCGCCGGGAATCGTTCCATGAAAGAATCCCAGGATTCGTCGCTTTCCTGCCAAGATCGGTAAATTGCCAGCATATTCAATTCTGTGTTGCTCACATTGCCGCCAAAGCGGTGGTAGCCGTCTAGACGACCATTAAGATACTCTTCGCCAATTATTTGTGCCGGTGTTTTGGTCACCCCGCGCCCGATACGGCCCAGGTCGCGATCCGATCCAGACGAGCCGCGTGATGCGAATCCTTCCTCGTTTGGATTCGCCCAAGTAAGCAAGTTTTGGGCACCGGGTGTGCCACGCCGGGTCATGTCGGCATCGCGGAATTTTTTCCCTTCCGGAGTCAACGACGCGGAATGCTCCACGCGGCCGCCGTAGGCATGCTCTGCCATCTCCGTCATGGCTGTTGCTATGCCTTTGCGCCTATGTCTCTTGTCAACAAAAATATAGTCAATGTGGTGTCTGTCTTTCCTGGGGTTGCGCGATGGGTTTGGGCCACCCGATATTTGACTGTGGCCGCGATCAAGATTCATCTGGGCCACCATCTTGTATCTTCGTCCCGTATAAACGCTTACGATGCCGTCGGCATCAACTTCGAACGTGTAAGTTTTTCGGCCAATCTTCATTGATTCCCGGTAGATGGGTGCGCCCGGCATAGGAGCGCCTGTTTCATCGCGCTGAAACTCCGGCACACGAACGCCGGCGATATTGGTTGGTCGCCGGGTGTAAAAATCATCCGGGACAACATCTCGATCACGTTGCGCTTTGCCGCCGCGTTTGGTTGTATCGCCTACGCCAGAAACAAGATCAAGCGGAAGCATTACCGGCCGCTCCATTGTCCCCGTAGAGGCAAAGCCTTCAGATTTTGGTTCGCCGGGTATGTTGTCCGGATCGAACCCGAGGGCATCTCTTATGTAGTCGGTCACGGCCTTTTCTACGTTTTCGTTGTAGGAAATCTGGTTTTTACCGCGCGTACCCCTTGCCCGAAGGAATATACGTCTTGCGTAATCTTTCAACTCCTCCTCGTTTTCAAGATATTCGCCCCGTTTTTTTGCTTGATCAATCCACCTCTGGATTTTTCTAAGCGTGTGCATTTTCGTCGAGGCCATGGTCCCCTCTCTTTGAAAAGTTTCCCAGAGGCGGTCTCCTGGGCTCATGTCATCCATTGGCGGGAGAGGTTCCTCGGGGTCAAAGGTGAATGTGTCGCCCGTCCTTTCGGCCCGGCGTTCCCGAGATCGCGACGCAAAGCCATCAAGAAACTCTTCTTCTGTATCGATGATGCGACGGAGTTTTCGATCTGCGTCTGTTGGCTTTCGCCGGGCATATAGGTAGCCGCCTTCTCCATCTTGGGCGACAAGTTCTGCCCCGGTTAGATCGACAGAATCTATGTTTGCCGGGTCAATCGAGATTTCGCCTCTTTCGAAAGCGTCTATTTGGCCTGCGCTGATGGCATAACGGCCTGCTTCTTTCGGTGTATGGGTTACCCAAGCAACCTCATAGCCTTTATCAAGATATTCTTCGTATGTCTCAAACAGTTCGTTGCCACGTTCTGTTTCTATATTGATGTGATCCTCTACGGATGTCCACCCATTACCCGTGTCTGCGGCTCTATAACCTTTTTGTTGCGGCTTGACCCCTTTTACACGGGACTTAGGCTCCGGATCCGACAGCTCCATTCTGGCAATAGTTTCCAGAATGGGGACTTGCCGCGGCGCCAATCTTTCGGCCTGACCACCCGGAACATCGGCTGCTTCCGTCTCTCTGAACTTGCCGCCTTCGCGCACCTCTCGGATCTTGTCGACGAGTTTTGCCGGGTCAAGCAGATCCGCAATTGCTTTATCAAAGTCGGCTTCCGTCAGTTCCGAGATGTTCGGATCAAATACGTATTTTTCCTCGCCGGCAAGCTTTGCGTCCTTGACACCCAAGGCCACTTGCATCGAGCGGCCGAGCTCCAAGCCGGAACGTATGTCCGTCTGGTAGTTCTTTATGTTGAGCTGAACCCGAAGATCAATTCCCATTGCCTCAAGTTTCTTGTTGCCCATAATTAACCCAGCCCAACGATGGTGTCCGTCAAGCACGTAGATCTGCCCACCCGGCAAACCAGCCGTGATTATGGACTGGAACAAGCCATGCTTTGTTTCGTTCACCAAATAATCCATGAGCTCTGCCTGGGTTGGCTTGCGTCCCAGACGTGCTTCCAGAACAGGAAGTGCTTCGGTTACGGCCTTTACGACGCCATCGGCCATGTTCTCAACCTTTGATCCCTGCAGCTCGTTTTGCGCTCCGAGCATCGTTGCCGGGTCAACCAAGCGCGGCTTCTCGACGGTGATGCCAAGCGCCTCAGCGGCTCTATCGGCTATGGCCTCGACGCTTGCTTCCGAATCGTTCCAGTTGAGTACGTCAAACAACTCTTTGGCCAACGGATCCTTTGACTTGGCCAGTTCTGCCACCCGTGCAGGGTTTTTGGCGAGTTTCTTCAGTTCATCCTGTTTTGCCTGGTCAAGTTTACTGAGCTTGTCGTCGTCAATCTTAAACTCTTTGGCTGTCATTAGTCCCGCTTTAATCGCCCTAGCGGCGAGGGTGTCATCGCCTTTCATCCGGCCAGCAATTTGCGGCATCTCTTCGCGTTGTATGCCGATGTTCGCGCCGCAGAGCATGTTTGTGCCGGCTTTGTAGTAGAGACACATGTTGATCTCAAACTTTTCGGCAAACTCTTTGGCTGCTTTTTTGAGTTCCTTTGGGTCTTTGAGCGTACCCAAAGTGAATCCTTCCCTGTCGGCCCAATCCAAGAAGATGCGATCTTTGAGCAATGCTTCCGGATCTTTGGCAACGGCCTTTACGTAATCCTGAAGCGCCGTCTGCATGTCGTTGATGCCGTTTTCGAGTATGTGGTGCTCGTTTGGATCATTGCTATTCACTTGGACATGGAAGCCGAGCGACATGAATGCCTTGCCCATATATGCGTTTGATACTTCTATGATGGGCTTACCATCACCCGTGACGAAATCAGAAACTCGCGCCTCGCCATTTGGCGCAATATATTGTCTGAGGATGCCGTCAAGTGTCGCTCTATCCAAGTCCCGTAGTGCCGCAAGATTGATGTTTGCTGTTTTATCGTCTCTGAGCAACTTGTTGAGGAAATCAATCGCATCTTGGGCCGATTTTTTGGTCGCTTTATTGCGCTCCTCCGGCGTGAGATTCTCCCATCTTGCCGGGTCTTTGGCGCGGCGGCGTTTGTCGATCACATCACGCACCCGTGCGGCTGCGCGCGATGCGAATCCTTCCGTTGCCGGGCTTTCCGAGATTTTTGCCTGTTGTTCTTTGTATTTTTTTACTTTCCAGTCAAAGCCGCTCTTCTCTCTCTCAAAGCTTTTCATCCGTTCTGCGAGTTCTTTTTCGCCGCCGCCTGGAGCAAACAGGTCCCGTCTTACGGTGATTCCTTGTCCTTCCTGCAGTGCGGCGCGATCAACCAGGCGTTTGAATGCTTCGTAAGATGCTTCGGAGTCGGCATCGGCTGAGTGCCAACCATCGCCCATGTCGTGGCCAAGCCAGGTGGCCAATGGCCCAAGAGATACCGTCTTGTAGCCTTTCTTGGGATCGCGCGGGTAGTCATCGCTGTCCTTGTCAAGCAATGATTGGGCCAGCGCCTGGCTGTCGATGAAGCCGGCCGGATTCCACTTTGCCGGGTCAAGTCCTGCGTCGATCATGGCCCGCTTCATTACGTCGTCATCGTAAGGATGGTTTTGGCCGCCAAGAATAGTGTCCTCTATAGGGCCGATGAACTCAAGCATTTCTTTGAGCGCCGCATCAAGCGGCATCTGCTGCGCCAGCCACTCATCCGTAAGCGGCATTACATCACCCGTGATCGGATCTTTGTATTTGAGGTTGTCTGCTGACCAAGATCGTCCCGTTTTTGGATCAATGGACATCGGCCTGCCCGGATTGACGTGCGTCGACCATCGCCGGGTTACTTTGCCATCAATGATCTCGACGAGGCCGATCTGGACAGGTGTGCCCGGATGGAAGTAGTCGACGCTTTCCGGATTCTCCTCGATCCCGGTTGTCTCAAAGTCAAAGAACACGAAGCGGCCTTTGCCGAGTCGAGCGGCGACATCTTCCCATGATTCAGCGCCCTCGAACAGCTCTGCCGCTTTACCCGTGAATATCGGAACCGGCCTGCGCGGTTTTTTGCCCGGCAACTTGAGGATTTCGGCCTTGTTTGTTTCCGGGTTCTCGACACGCTTCGGCATCGACACCCGGTCAAGCCTGAACTGACGGTTCTCGCCATTGCGAAGCGCATCGTTGCCGTTCATGTACATGATGCCTTTTTCGTTTTTGAAGATCTCCGTAATCTCTACTTCCCTGGTGACGCCGTTGTAGTTAAAGAACACTTTCTTTCCTTCGGCCTGCGCCTTCTCAAACTCAGCGGCGACGGCTTGGACGTATTCCGGTGTTCCCGGAGTCCCGTCAATCTCGCGCGCATCGTGATGCTCTGGGCCTATTGATGCGAAGCCTTCCGAGACAACTTCGGTCTTGCGCGCGCGTCTGGGCGCTCGCGCGCTCGGATATTTTTTCCTGGCATGATCGACAATCATTTCATGCAGGTCTTTGTCCGGGGCGACGCCTTCATAACCCGGCAATACATCCACATTGTCGATCTCCGGCAGCCCGTCTTTGCCTGGCGTGACGCTGGCGCGCGCAACCGTGCGGCTGTTGATTTCGATCTCAAAAGTGTCGCCGACTTCCCGGATGGCGAAAGTGCGGCCGTTATGTTCGAACTCAACAGGAGGGAACTCGTTTAGTCCCGTTCGTAACTTGGCATCGATCATTGTCTCGAGAACATCCGGGACGCCATCGCGGCTGCGCAAGCCTTTTTCTTTGTCGAACGGCTCCATCAGCCCCTCTGTAGTGCGGCGCCATAGCTCGCCGAATCTGTCGGCCAACACCTCAACATCCGTAGGTCTGGTACCCGGTATTCGCCCGGCGAAGACCGGATCGTTCTCCGGGATGCCGGCTATCGACCGGGCGAGTTTGTTCGCTTCGGGGCTGAGCATGTCCTCTTGATCGCGGCTGCCGGACAATACGGCGGCTATTGACTCCGCAAAGAACTCGCTTGCGCTTGACTGCCCGTACGTCGTGGCGATGTGCTTCGCGCGCGTGGCCTCGTTGCCAGCATCGTCAATGAGTGAGTCACCCGCAAGTCTTGCGCGTTCCTCCATGCGCTTGATTGCGTCCGGATCGTCCACTGCCAATCTGTCCCGTTCCATCGACATCATGTCGACGTGGTGGGCGAACTCGTGCAACAGCGTGGCTTCGTACGATGAGCCGCCCACGAGGAACTCGCCCTTCTCTGGCACGAATGCATGGTCGTATCGCGTGCCGTCAATGAAGGAGTTGAGCCCATCGGGGGCCACGTTTATGCTGCGGTGTGTCGTCGAGTAGCCACCCGCAATGCCGTTCCTCAACTTATCCATAGTCCCGTTCTGCTCGAACCCGTCAATGACGTCGCGGAGGAACTTGTAGCGCGGGTCGTCAAGGCCCTTGATCGTGTCAAAGTCAGCCTCGGCCGCGTCAAACAGCGCCTGTATCTGTTGGGCGGACATCTGCTTGCGGCCCCCTGTGACCTCGGCGAGTAGGCCATTTATTATGAACTCGCGCGCCGCCCTGTCTTGATAGTTCCGTGTCATCGTGGTCACCGGCGGTATGCCGAACCGCTCCGCGAGCTCGCGCATGCGCGGGAAGGCGTCAAGCGTCGAGCGCACGGCCTGCCGGTTCGCCTCGACCGTCGCCGGGTCGAAGTCCGGCATGCCCGTGTCGAGCATTCGCGACACATCGAGCAGATCGTCGGTGAACTCCGAGCCCCAGCGTCGCGGCGGCTTCGGGTTGTCTGGGTCGCTCAGGTCGATCTTGCTGTACTCCTCATACCTTAGACCCATCTTCTCAAAGTAGGCGTCCCACAGCATGAGCTTGTAGTCCCGTTGGTTCGTCGGCACGGCGAGGTCTACTTTCTGATCTGTGGTGGTGTTCCGGAACATGTCGCTGCGCGAGAACTGCTCGGACTTGCCAGCCTTCTTCAGCCGCTCGGCGCGGAAGTCGGAGTACGACTTGGGTGAAGTTCCGTCCGGCCCCTTCGACGCGAACCCGTCCCACGGCGGCGGCTGCGGGATGTCGGTCTCCGGCTTATCAACCATAGGTGGTGGATTGCCGTGAAAGCCCACTTGGTCAACATCGGCATCGCCGAGTATGGACTGCAGGTGGTCAACCATCGTGTCGTTGAGTGCACTGCGATAATAAGGGTTGGATGATGTGTAGGCCGAGAAAGCCTCTGCGAACATTTCTTTGGGGTTAAACCAAGCATAAGCACTATCAACTTGTCCGATCTCTTGCGATGGCGTTGGGCTGTTGTCCACGAATAACCCTCTCAAGTTGTCCAGCATCGTGGTTCTGTCGTTGGCTACCCTTATGGCCCTTTGATGCTCGCGCCACAAGTCAGGCCGACCTAGTTCTTCGTAGAACTCTTCCCAAGTTGGCTTGCTATAAGCACGGATCAGTCGGGCTCTTCGTCCCGTTATTTCGCCCCTGTGTTGTTTTTCCCAGAGAATGTCGTGGATTGAGTGGCCGCCCTCATGTCGAATAACATGTTTGTCGCTGCGTGAGAGATGTGTGCGCGTGACGTTGCCGGGCGCCCTACCTTTTGCATATTCCAATATTTTCTCGCGAGTTTGTCCACTCATCGGTTGATCGGGCAGGTTGCGCTCGTGTGTTGAACCTATTAGATCTATGACTATTCGTGGCGGCCAGAACTGTCCTGAATCAGAATCATTCGGAACGAAACCACCAGAGAGTACGCCTCTGACGTCAGTCCCGTTGCTGGTGAGATCGGTTTGACTAAAATATATGTTGGATATACCGTGTCGGCGAATCATGTCCGCGAACGCCGGGTCATTCAGCAACACGCTAGTGACGAGCAAGGCTTCCTCAAGATTCGCAGCACGAATATTTAAGTTTCCGTCAATTACGTCTCTCCTGTTGTTTTTGACCATTCTCTCATAGGCTTCTGGGTCGTCTTTTATTTCTTGTAGACGACGAACCATCTTTCCCACCGGATCATCGCCGTCTAGCGTCCCCAAAAGTTCTGCCGAAAGTTCGTATGGATCGGTCAGGTCGCCGTAGCGAGCATCTTTTTCTTTGTTTATCTGTGCCACGGCCCCTCGTGAGGCAAAACCGTCAGGGATAATTTCTCTGGCGGCTCTTTTGGGCGTCATTTGTTCTCGTATGTCCCGTTTTGGGTCAAGTGAGAGAAAGTCGGCGACAAGTTCCCTCATACCTTCGCTTACTAGGTCTTGGTCCACGCCATCCAAAGCGAATATCGCCGAAATGGCCTCAGCGAAAGCCTCAGCAGGGGCGCTTTCGCCATAACCAGTCTCTATGTGTGGCACCTCTTGTGGGACGTCAACATCGCCCCTGCCTATTTTGTATTTTTCATACCACTCAGGGCTTCCTATCTCCTTGAATGTTTCTCTCCAATTTGAGCCGGCCGAGAAGCGCCATGCTTGCCATTTTTTTGTTCGTTCACTTTTGTCCAAAGGACTGAGTTCCAATTTGAGAACATCGGTGAGGTGGTGTCCATATTCGTGGATCAACAGCGCCTCGGGACTACCAGTGCGTGTTGTCCAACGCTTGGACTTGTTGCTCTTGACGTCCGGCGACATAAGTCCATCCATAAACCAGTTGCCCATACGCCGTGTTATGAAATCAAGACGACCCCGACTTTTGGGGTTCCGATAGTTCCTGAGCCCCATACCAATTTGGTCCGACATAAAACCACTGAACACATTGTCTTTGTCTATGCCATCACCTACGAGGAATACGGGTGGCATACCGTATCTATCAACCAGTTTTCGGAATTGAGGGTTGGTCGTCAAGACATGTTCCACCAATTTTCTATTTTTGGCGACTGCTTGTGGGCTAAAGTCAAAAGACTTTTCTACGAGTTCGGAAAATGCCTTGTTTTTGTTTATCGCCTTGTCTGCTTTGTATTTTTCGGCATCCTCTCGTGAGAGTAGCCAAATAAGATCGGGCTCTACGTATTTTTCTAGTTTCTGAACTATTTCTTTCATTTGGTCGGGGGTCGTATCAGGGCCGAGTTGAGGCAATAGTGGATCGTTTATTCTCAGTCTTTCGTATGCTTGTGCTGCCCACTCGTTAAAGTTTGCTGGCACTGCATCTTTCGCTATGTCTCGTGCCGACATACCTGAGTGTCGTTGGTGATATGCTTTCGCCCTACCCTCTTTGCTCAACGAGGCTTTACTGATTATTTTTCCAATTCGTTGGGCGGCACTCGTTATGGCATTTATTACTGCTGGTCGCTCAAAAGGTGAACCATCCTGAACCAAACCATCGCCGTCGCCGTCTACTGCGTCGGGGTCAAATGACTGTGCGACAGCACCTAGTCTTGCTTTGGTGTTTAACTGTGTAGATACGACAGATACTGCCCTTATGAACTGTTCGTTCTCAGCAAGGGTGAGGGACTTGTTTTCTATGAGAGACATTCTGCTATCTATTATTCCACGACTGACTGTGTCGTGGGGTAGGTGTATATAGGGGGACTACCAAGAGCGCCTATCTCTATGGGTGTGTGTCGTGTATGGATAGGGGTGTATCTGTGGGGATACCCGTAGCACTACCCGTGGCACTTGCGAACTTTGGCTTACGAAAAAGGGAAAGGCTATGGCAACGGCTATGTGTATGTGGGGTGTATGTGTCGCACTGTGCTACACACAACATAGGTATCACCACTACTACTGTGTGTTGCTATCACTGCGATACCAACAACACTACTAACGACACTTGTTTTATGACGATACAACAAGTGTGTTCGTATGTGTATCTATTTGTGTGTGTGTTGGTATGTGAACGACAACTATTTGCGAACGACAACGAACGACACAAGTGATCGTATGTCTTTGTTCGTTTGACACGAACTATACGAATATCTACATATACGATTGTAGATACGAATAACTTTGTGTTTGTGTGTGAATATTGTTTGGTATCAAGGTGATACCACTTGGTGTTATAGTGATAGCACTATGGAAATATCTATCAGGAAAGTTTTTGTTGTTTTCTTAAAGCTACTTTCATATTATGTTGCGATACTGATTTCATATTTCGTTTTTTTGGTTGTTCGTTTCGTTCGCCGTCTGAACTCTGAGTGAACCGACAACAACCACTCACTTTGAGTGTCGTTTTCGTGTGTTCGGTCAAGGGCGAACGTGTGTTCGTGGGTTGCGAACATGTGTTCGTTTTCGGCCAGAGTAGGTAGTGTTTATCGGGACTTTCGGAAACGGGCCGGCAGGGGTGGGGGCGCTTGCGACACAAAATAGGGTTGGACGGTAGCGGTTTGATTTATCTGTTGTCTCTAAAAAAGTCGCTTCTGGTGGCGCTATCAGATTGCCGCTATCGGAACGAAGTCGACCGTCGCGAAAACTATTGATGGGTATTGTTCATCTATCGTCCGTGTCGAGCAATTCTTTGGCGGGAGTTGGTTTATGACGAACACCCTCTGTAGCCATCTGTCCGTGCCATCGTAGCGAGCATGGAACGGGAGTCTGCCGTGGATTACCCTCGTGTTGTCCATAGCGAGCAGATCGCCCTTGTCAAGCACTATCTCTCTTACTGACTTGTCTATCGCTTGCTTGAGTTCGCCCAAGGCATTCGTGGCCTGTTCGTTTTGGCCTTTCATCAGCGCCTCGTCGTAGCATATTTCGTATTCCCCCGTTTGCGAATCTACCTTCAGCACGGAACAGGGGATCTCCATGTCGCTCTCCCCTTTTGTCCTGAAACTTTCGTCTATTGATGTGGTGAACGCCGGCTTGGTCAATATCTCTATTGTCTCTGGGCTGAGGTGCCTCACTATTTCGTTAACGCCGGCATAGGTCGTCACTGCATTTGGATCGCCGCGCAAACACAGCAACAAAACCATTGTCGGCTTGTAGCGATGGAACGCCGTTTCGGTGTGCAGACCGAGTTCGACCTTGGATGACGATGATATTTGCTGCGTCTCCGTCTTTTTCACCGGGTACACATTTTGTATCAGGGCGCCATTTTGTTCCTGGGTGAAGGCGACCGGGAAACCGTAGGAACTGGCCGCCTCCAATAAAATTTTGCGGGGTTTGGTGAGTGTTAAATTAAACCATTGCCTTATCGGCGTGTTGGGTACATCGCCGACATCTATGCCGCTGATTACTGTTACTGCCGGATATCTTTTGCCCATTTCTATCTGTATTCTTCGGCGGCATTTACTCGTGCCAAAATTATCTCTGCGTACTCGGCATTCATTTCGCACCCAACCCATTTGAACCCCTCGAGAACGGCGGCCACAGCCGTGGTGCCGGAACCCAAAAAGGGATCCAATACCGTTCCGTTCGGCGGGGTCACGAGTCTGGTTAGATAGCGCATTAGGTTGACCGGCTTCACCGTCGGATGGTGGTTTTTGCGAGCCTTTTGGGACCTGTTTCTTGGGTTGGTGGTTCCTGCTCGCTCGTAATCATCTTCGTCTTGTCTGCGATCAGGGAAATCTTCCAAACCCCTGTTTCTTTCAGCCGTTGATGCCTTGGCGCAATAGAAAAACCTAGCGGCGGAACCATCATCGCCGTAAGACGGCCCCACAGGAACGCTGTGCCCATCCCCTTTGCCCCAGATTCCACCGGTGCCGCGTTTTTCCTGAGGTTTGCCGGCCTTGCTGTTTGGGAATAGTTGCAAAACTTCGTCCGAGCCATCGTGGATAAAATTAGCCGGGAAACGACCTATATCATTTTGCTCCCAACCCCCGGAACCATTCCCGCCACTTACCGTTTCTTGCGTTCCAAAATTGGCGGTTCGATTGCCTGCAATTGAATTGTCACCATCTGTTCGTGTCACCCTGCATGCATCAACATTTATGCCGCCCGTTCCGTGCTTCAGGACTGTTTGGGCAATTGTTCCGTCCAATGGTTTACGAGCCAACACGATTGGCTCATGCGCGGGCTTCAATGCCGTGCCCCATCCATCCCATTGTTTGGCTTCATCCGTAGTTGGTGCCGTAATGTTCCATTCGCCCGCATAATCGCCAAACGCTATTTTGCCATCTTCTGATTTGCTCACACCGAAGTTTCTTTCAGTGCCTACAATTTCCCTTTCTGCACCAAACTGTTTATCAATCGCCTTGCTAAGGTTCATTGATTTCGGGAATCCAGATCCATACACCCACATAATTTGATCTCGTATCTCAAAACCAGCATCTTCTATCGCCACGGCCATTCGGTGATATGTGCGCGACCCACTAAAGGCCAACAAGTGGGCGCCGGGCTTCAAAACCCTAAGACATTGTCGCCAAAGTTCGGTGTTGTATGCAATTCCTGTTGAATCCCATGCTTTCCCCATAAAACCCAACTCGTAAGGAGGGTCGGTGACCACCGAGTCTATGCTTGAATCAGGGATTTGCGAGATTGCGTCTATGCAGTTGCCAACATGTAACATGGCTAAAAACTAGCATGCTCGACACGTCGCTCGGCGATAGTAGCGTACTCTGGATTCATCTCAAAACCAATCCAGTCAATGTTTTCATGGATGGCCGCCACCGCCGTCGTGCCCGAACCAAGAAATGGATCAAGAACAACCCCATTTACGGGTGTCACAAATTTAATTAAACTGCGCATTAAGTTAACTGGTTTGACGGTTGGGTGAAAATTTTGGTGTGGAGCATTTTTATCCTTCCACATACCTGCGGCTATATCGCTTCTTGTGTCTGCCTTCTTTTTCGGCAAATCTTTTAGTCCTGCATTTCTTTCGCTTGTTGATGCCTTTGAACAATAAACAAACCGCACCATCAAGCAGTTAGTTTTATCTGAAGAATTATTTTCTGATGGTTTACGCGCCATCACAATCGGTTCGTGGGCAGGCTTTAGTGCCGTTCCCCACCCTTCCCATTGTTTAGCCTCAGCCGTAGCAGGTGCAACAATCGGAACATCTATACTCACTTGTTTTATGCCGACAGCACCACGATTTATCCCGCCAAATTGATTATCTTTGACTGATACTCCAACACCTTTGCTATAACCAATAATTTCACCTTTGACACCAGCAGCCTTATCAATCGCCTTGCTGATGTTCAACGACTTCGGAAAACCTGAGCCATACACCCACATAATCTGGTCCCGAATCTCAAACCCTGCATCTTCGATGGCGCAAGCAAGACGGTGATAGGTGCGTGAGCCGCCAAAAGCGAGCAGATGACCGCCTGGTTTAAGTACTCGTAAGCATTCTTGCCAAACTTTGATGTTGTATGCAATTCCAGTTGCATCCCACGACTTGCCCATAAAACCGAGTTCATAAGGTGGGTCTGTGACTACGGAATCAACCGAGCAATCGGCTATTTCCGACATTAAGTCAATACAGTTCCCAACCTTGATCATTGGGCAACATTATCACCGTAGTCAATGCTACGTTTTAACTTTTAGCTAAGCTAAATAAGTTTTTAGCCGTGGGTTACGGTGAATGCTACCGTCAAGCCTGCACCAGCAGTGCCGGAGCCGACAGCCGATACATCAAGACTAACTAGGTCGCCTACAGCAAACTTAACTGGACTTTTTGAAGAAGCACTTCCACCAGATGAAGCCGCAGAAGCCACGTTTGTGGCCGTCTTTGCGTAGGAGAAAGTTGTGGCCGAACCTACAGCCGAAATTGTGTAGGTGCCATCAAATGGCTCGCCTACGCCAGTTACGGAAACAACATCGCCCACTTTGTAACCGTGTGCGGCCGTTGTGAGTGTTGCCACATTGGTTGTCAGGGCTTTGTTTGTTACAGCATATGGGGCTGTATTCAAAACTCCAGTGGCCGAGGTTCCTGCCGCCGCAATAGATGTAGATACTGCTACTCCAGCACCTACTTTGAGATCCGCAGTAAGCGCCGAACTTGTTGGTGCCGTAGTTACTGCGACGGTGGCACCAGTAATTGTCCCACTGAATGGCATAGCCATTGTGGCAATGCTGCTTGTTGAAAGAGTGCCATCAATAGTGAGAGTGATGGTTGTTGGTGCTAGTGCTGCGGTTGACATGGTGTGTCCTTTCAAGACTTAACTTAAAGACAAGTATAGTATAAAAGAAAATTAAATGTAGTAGATTTCAATCAACTTCTTGGTTTATCACTTTTGGCAAAAACCTGAAGGCATTCCTTACACGAAACCAAGTGTTTACTGCCGTAACTGGTTACATATAGGTCGTGTGAGTTAAGACCGCATGCAGTTATGTAGTAGTTTGACCCTAGGGTTCCTATTCTGATATGAACTAAATCTGTCATGGTTCAATGAATATACACTCACCGGGGCAGT
>Ga0172367_10005473_pt1 | contig 15330 bp, 9 predicted proteins | sample Lak10m_FD_114542 | JGI IMG/M metagenome (GOLD analysis project Ga0172367, IMG submission 114542) | Freshwater microbial communities from Kabuno Bay, South-Kivu, Congo - kab_022012_10m | ecosystem: Environmental > Aquatic > Freshwater > Lake | place: Democratic Republic of the Congo: South-Kivu... | reverse complement strand
GGCAAGCTGCTTGTTGTGATCCATCACCGAGCCCGCGCCGAAGGCCTGCATCCACGCGATGGCATCGGTGATCGCCATCCACGCCCCGACATCACGCGTGCCCTGCCATCCGAACTCAAGGTCCATGCCCGCGCCATAGTGGTGACTGATGGAGGCTGGGTGGGTCTCATGGGCACGCTTTGCCGACGCGTGCAGGAACGCGCAGCCCTTGGGCGCATACACCCACTTGTGCAGGTTGCCGGTGTACCAGTCCGCACCGAGCCCATCGAGGTCAAGCGGCAGCATGCCCGGGGCATGCGCACCATCGATCATCACGGCGATGCCTCGTGCGTGACAGGCCTTCACGATCTCATGGACTGGCATGACGAGCGCCGTGGGGCTCGTGACGTGGTCGACCAGGACCAGTCGCGTGCGGTCGGTCAGCGCGGCCACGATCCGCGCAAGGACCTCGTCGCTTGACTGGACCGGCAGCGGGACGGGCACCTCTCGAATCGCGATCCCGTGCAGGTCTCGCTCACGGAAGAGCGCCTGCCGGACCGCGCCGTACACATGACCGGTGGTGACGACCTCGTCGCTTGGTTGCCAAGCGATGTTTCGCAACACGGCAGCGATGCCAGCCGTGGCGTTCTCAACCAGACCGATTCGCTCGGGCGGTGCGCCGAGCAGGCGCCCCAGCGCCTCCTTGGGGGCCTTGAGCAGGTCCGCCACGCCCCGTCCCAACCGGGCGATCGGTTGGGCCTCGATGAACCGCCGATGGCGCTCAGCTGCCTCTGCGACCGCCACGGGCAGGCTGCCGAAGGAGCCGTGGTTCAGGAAGACGATCGCGGGATCCAACTGCCACCCTGCATCAGTGCCAGGTAGCGGGTTCGGGGGGGCAAGGGGCGAGGGAGCCATGTCGGGAAACCTATCGCACGTCCGGTCACACCCGGACGGCCCGAACGTTCCCTACCATATCCCGAACAAAAGTTCGGGTCCCCGAAAGGACCTGACCGATGCACTCCTTCATGACCATCCTCACCCCTGACGAAGTCCACGCCATGCGCAGCCGCGCCGCAGCACCGTTGGTGCAGCTTGGGCCTGGTGGCGACTTCACCCGCTACGTGGTGGAACAGGGTGATGGCTTGGCCGTCATCAGCCATCGCCGGGCACCGATGAGCCCGCTTGCTCATGCTGATGAGTCGACCGAGCAGCCCACCGTGCTCGATGAGCCCTGCACGGGTTCGGGGCTTGCCCTTCGACGCGCGGCGGCGGTGATCAACGCGATCTTCGGTGCGCCCGCGCCCCAGCACGATGCGGTACCCGGTCCGCTCCGAGGATGGCGTGGCGCACTTCGCGTGGCACTGCAGCCCATCGATTGGCTCGATGACCTTCTTGGCCTGACCCGCATCGAACTGCCGCTTCAACCGATTCTCGTTCCCGTGTCCGCTCGAACGCACGCTTCAGGAAACCACCATGAACCTCACTCCCAAGCAACTGCGCATCTACGACCTGGTCCGTCAATGGCGGAACGACCGGGGCTATTCCCCAACGATGCAGGAACTGGCCGACGAACTCGGCGTCAGCAAGGTCACGGTGTTCGAGCATGTCCAAGCGCTCGTGGAGAAGGGCGTGCTCTCGCGCAATCCGAACAAGGCGCGCTCTTTGGCGCTGACGGTCGACGATGAAACGCCGGCAGCTCGTGTTGCACCCTCGAGCGATGCGCTGACGCTTCCCCTGCTCGGCCGCATCGCTGCCGGCCATCCGGTCGAGAAGTTCGAGCAGGATGAGACCCTCAGCCTTGGTCAGGTGTTCGGTCCCGCACGCGGGCGGCACAATGAAATGTTCGCGCTGCAGGTGGAGGGCATGAGCATGAAGGACGAAAGCATCCTCGATGGCGACTACGTCATCGTCGAGCGCCGTTCGACGGCTCGCAACGGCGATCGTGTGGTGGCGCTTCTTCCCAACGGCGAAACCACCCTGAAGACCTTCTTCCGCGAGCGCGATGGCCGCATTCGCCTGCAGCCTGCCAATCCCGAGTTCGAACCGATCATCGTCGATGAGTGCCAGGTGCAGGGCATTGTCATCGGGGTCATGCGGCGGTACTGAGTGCCGCTCGCATCGGTGCGCTCAGGCCGATGCCGCGTGACACGCCTCGATCAAGGGTCGAATGAAGGCACTCGCCCGCTCGTGGGCCGTGCCCGGGTCTCCCTCCATGGCGCGTACCAGCGCGCTGCCCACGATCGCGGCGTCGGCGTCGCGGATCACCAGGCTCACATGCTCGGCGGTCGAAATTCCAAAGCCAACGGCGATGGGCAACTGGGTCTGGGCACGCAGTGCAGCAACAGTGCCCGCAACATCAGGCGGCGCATCGCTCGTGCCGGTCAGGCCCGCCCGCGCCAGCGCGTAGACAAACCCACGGCACCGCGCGGTGATCGACCGGATCCGTTCGGGGGTCGAGGTTGGTGCCACGAGCAGCGCCAAACCCATGCCGAGCGCATCCACCGCCTCAAGGACCTGATCGGCCGCGTCCACGTCCATGTCCGGCACGATCAGGGCATCGAAACCAGCCTCGTGGGCCTCGCGAACGAAGGCTGCCCCGCCGTGACGATGCACGATGCTCATCGAGACCATGGCGATGAGTCCACATCCGACCTGCGGCCGGATGGCCTTGATGGCGTTCATCGTGCCGGCAACGGTCGTTCCCGAGCGAAGGGCCCGGTCCATGCTGGCCGCAATGACGGGTCCATCCGCGATTGGATCGCTGAAGGGAAAGCCAACCTCGATGGCGGCGACCCCGAGCCGGTCGAGCGCCTTGATCGTGGCCATCGTGGCCTCGATGGATGGCGAACCGGCGGTCACGAACGGCATCAGGCTGCCACGGCGGGCCGCCCGATCCTGCTCTAGGCGTTGCGTCATGCGCTGCATGGGGTGCAAGCGTAGTAGCCCAGCTCGGATTCGAACCGAGGTCGTATCGATTATGAGTCGACTGCTCTGGACCGCTGAGCTACTGGGCCGGAATCCAACGGGACCATCCTAGCGAACCCCTGCCGTGATCCGGTCCATCCCCGAGTCGATCGCGCATCGCCGCTGGCTCCTTGCCGCGGGTCTTTACAACCTCGCCTGGGGCGCGGTCGTGGTCCTGTTGCCCGATCTCATGCCTCGTCTGGCCGGGATGGAACCCTTCGTCGGGCCGGCCCGAGGGATCTGGCAGTGCCTGGGCATGGTGATCGGGGTCTTCGGGGTGGGCTATCTGTGTGCGAGCCTTGATCCGATCCGCCACTGGCCGATCACGCTGGTGGGGCTGCTCGGCAAGATCTTCGGTCCCATTGGATTTGTGTGGTGCGCCAGCCGCGGGGAGATCCCGTGGAGCTTCGGCTGGACCATCCTGACCAACGACCTGCTCTGGTGGATTCCGTTCGGGCTCGTGCTGCGCGATGCGTGGCGGACCTCGACGCAGGATGACGCCCACTTGCCCATCCTGACCCGTGGCGAGGCCATGGCGATAGCCGTGGATCAGCATGGGACGAACCTGATCGAGCTCAGCCGAACGCAGCGGCTCATGGTGGTGTTCCTTCGGCACTTCGGCTGCACGTTCTGCCGCGAGACGATCGCTGACCTGGTCCGCGGTGAGGAGGACCTCCGCCGCCGTGGGGTCTGCATCGTCGTGGTCCACATGGCGACCGAGGCAGAGGCCGCCGGATTCCTCGCTGCCCACGGAGCCGGTCACTGGCACCGCGTCAGCGACCCTCGTCGGCGCATCCACGCTGCCTTTGGGCTGACGCGTGGTTCGTTCGCCGGCCTGTTCGGACCCATGGTGTGGTGGCGCGGCACGCATGCCTTGGCGAAGGGTCATGGCGCCGGCCAGCCCATCGGTGATCCCCTTCAGATGCCCGGCGTGTTCGTGGTGCATCGTGGGCGGATCGAGGCGGAGTTCCGCCACCGCACGGCGGGTGATCGCCCCGACTACGGGAGCATGGTCCAAGCGGTCTCTTCATAACCCGCTCGGGGCGGTTGCACGACCGACAGAGAGACGCCACACTACGTGTCCGTGGTCACCGCTGCGCTCATCCAAGTCTTGGTGCTCGTGCTCACGCTCGCCGCAGCGAGCGGGGCCGTGCCGATGGCGACGGCGCGACTTGATGCGACCGCAATCGTGGACGGCGCGACTGCCGCTCAGCCGTCATCCCGCACGTCGAGGCGGGCCGGCTCTGTCTCGGCGATCACTCCACGCGGCGCGTGCCCGAGCGTGACCGCGGGTCGTGTCGTGGCCTCGGTCGATCAAGGCCGTGGCCCAATGCCTCCGCCGATGGCCTGAGTGCCGTCGAGCGTCGAGCTTCCTTCCTGAACATCACGAACCCGTGAGCCCGTCGCAGTGCGGCGCGGCGCACGATTACCGCAAAGGACCCATCATGGCCGTTCCCGTCATCAGCTCCGTCATGCGTTCGCTCTTCGGCACCCGCAACCAGCGCATGGTCAAGCGCTACCTGCGTATCGTCGACCAGGTCAACGCGCTCGAACCGTCGATCCGCGCCTTGACCGATGCCGAGCTGCGTGAGCGCACGGCGCAGTTTCGCGCGCGCGTCGCCAAGGGCGAGGATCCCCTGTCGTTCCGGCACGAGGTCTTCGCCGTCGCACGCGAGGCCATGGACCGATCCGTGGGGATCCGCAACGTCCTGAATCCCGATCTGGACTTCGATGCGTCAAGCCTGCCGGACGAGGCACGCGCGATGCTCGACGCGGCACGCGCGCAGGCTGCGCTCGTGCCGGACGAGGCGCCCGAGGGCGACCTGCTCGGCTGCGTCGCTCCGACGCCGGCGTGGGTCACGATGGACCTGCCGAACGCGCTGTACGAGGCCGTGCGCGCCGTGCTCCCCATGTCGAAGCCGCCCTTCCGCGCGCGCCCCTTCGACGTGCAGATCATCGGCGCCATCGTGCTCTCCGAGGGCAAGATCGCCGAGATGAAGACCGGTGAAGGCAAGACGATCGTGGCCCCCTTGGCGAGCTACCTCGCTGCGGTGAGCGGCCACCAGGTGCATGTCGTGACGGTGAACGACTACCTCGTGCAGCGCGACCGCGATTGGACGTTCCCCTTCTTCCGCGCGCTGGGCCTGACCGCGGGGGCGATCCATCCGGTCCACATGCAGTCGACCGAGGGCAAGCAGTCCGCCTACCGGTGCGACGTCGTGTACGGCACGACGGCCGAGTTCGGATTCGACTACCTGCGCGACAACATGAAGCAGCGCGCCGAGGACCAGGTGCAGAAGCGGCGCGACTTCGTCATCGTCGACGAGGTGGACTCGATCCTCATCGACGAGGCTCGCACGCCGCTGATCATCAGCGGTCCGGCCTACAACAAGGCGCCCCGCTATGACCTGGCGGACCGGCTCGCGCGCCACCTCGTGGAGCGGCAGCAGGCCTGGAACGAAGCCGACGAGGCCGTGTCGAAGGCCCGCTCCATGGCCGCCGGCCTCGAGGGCGACCTGCGCAACGTGCGCGATGCGTCGCAGAAGCCCGAACTGCGCAAGAAGCTCGACGAGGCTCGGCGCTCGATCCCGCGGCTCGAGGCCGAACGTGATCGGCATGCGCAGTACTACGAGGTCGAGCTCGACAAGAAGCGCGCCACGATCACCAGCGCCGGCATCGCCGAGGCGCAGCGGGTCTCGGGCATCGGCTCCTTCTACGTCGGCGAGAACATGGACATGCCGCACCTGCTCGAGCAGTCGGTGCGTGCGCACACGGTCTACCAGCGCGACCGCGATTACGTGATCGCCCAGGACGAGACGGGCCAGCTCGGCGTGGTGATCGTCGACCAGAACACGGGCCGCAAGATGGTCGGCCGCCAGTGGTCCGACGGCCTGCACCAGGCGGTCGAGGCCAAGGAAGGCGTTGCCATCAAGCAGGAAACGCAGACGATGGCCACGATCACGGTCCAGAACTACTTCAAGCTCTACGGCCATCGTGCGGGCATGACCGGCACGGCCGACACCGAGGCCGAGGAGTTCCACGAGATCTACCGGCTCGACGTGGTGAGCATCCCCACCAACCTGCCGATCGCGCGCGACGACCGCGATGACCAGGTCTACGTCAGCGTGAAGGACAAGTGGAGCGCCGTGATCGAGGAGATCCGCCATCACCATGACCTCGGTCGCCCCGTCCTGGTGGGCACGACCAGCGTGGAGAAGAGCGAGTATCTCGCTGCTGAGCTCCGCAAGCGTCACGGGATCCGGCACGAGGTGCTCAACGCCAAGCAGCACGAGCGCGAGGCGGAGATCGTCGCGGCTGCGGGCCAGCTCGGCGCCGTGATGATCGCGACCAACATGGCTGGCCGCGGCACGGACATCAAGCTCGGCCGCATCGCGCGCGCCGACCTGATCGAGCACTGGAAGCGACGCAACATCTGCCCACGCGAGGCCACCGCGGAGCAGTCCGACGAGGCTGTCCTTGACCTGTGCTGGCGCCACCTTGCGGCGACGCAGGCCGGTGTCGAGCGTGCCGAGGCCGCATCGCTTCCCATGGACGAGATCCAGCTCCGCACGCTTCGCGCGTGGGCGATCGAGCATGCCGGCATGACCGAGGGCGATGCCCGCAAGGCCAAGTCGTCCACGCTCATGAAGGCGCTCGATGGCACGGGGTCGTTCCAGCTCCACCGGATCGGCTTCCACGCCACCGTCGAAGCGATGGGCGGGCTCCACATCATCGGCACCGAGCGGCACGAGAGCCGCCGCATCGACAACCAGCTGCGAGGCCGCGCGGGGCGCCAGGGCGATGCGGGTTCCAGCCGCTTCCTGCTGTCGCTCGAGGACGACCTGATGAAGATGTTCGCGGGTCCCGCCACGCTGCGTGCCCTCAGCGTGCTCGGCATGCGCGAAGGCGACGCGATCGAGGCGCCCATGCTCACTCGCGCCGTCGCCCGCGCGCAGAAGAAGGTCGAGGAGCGCAACTTCCAGATGCGCAAGAGCATCCTCGAGTACGACGAGCCGCTGAACGTGCAGCGCGGGAAGTTCTACGGCCTCCGCCAGCGCATCCTCGAAGGCAAGGACCTTCGTTCGATCGTGCTCGATTCGATCGACGCGTCCGTCGCCGATGCCGTGGCCACGTACCTCGATCCCCTGCACGCGCCGCGGTGCGTGAGCGAGTGGGTCTGGGAGCACTATGGCGTCCATGTGGAGGCGGAGCGCTTCCGCGGCAAGGACCGCGACGGCATGCTCCGAGCGGTCCGCACCGATACGCACGAGGAGGCGCTCGCCTCGATCGACACGGCGCTCAACGAGTTCCTGCCCGATGAGGATGCCGAGCACCTTGATCCGGCCCTGCTGCGCGAGTGGGCGCAGAAGAGCTGGGGCTGCGAGCTCACGGAGGCCTCGCTCAAGGGCGGACGTCGCGAGGTCCGCGCCGATCTTGAGTCCGCAATGCGTGCCCGCTTTGACGCGATCGACACCGCCGCGCTCGAACCGATGGTCGCCGGCGACTGGAGCCGCTCCGAACTCGCGAGCTGGTGCAGCGCGAAGTGGAACCGCCCCGTGACGGTGGCCGATCTTGGTGCCTCACCCGATCCCAAGGAGGTCACGACGACCCTGCAGCGCCTGGCCCGTTCGATCTACGCCGAGCGCGAGGTGAGCTTCGCGATCGATGCGTGGGTCGAGCGCACGGGTGCCATGCTTGCGGCGCAGCATCCAGAGGCGCTTGAACTCTTCTGCACCTGGGCGCGTGACCGCCATGGCGTGGACTGGACGCCGTCCACCCTCCCGTCCGGCGACCCGCGCGAGATCCGCGAGCGCCTCGTCGCCATCGCGCGCGAGCGTGCGTCCACCGATCCCAAGCACCGCGAGGAGCTGACGAACTTCGAGCAGATGGTGCTCGTGCAGGTCCTTGATGCGACGTGGAAGGACCACCTGCATGCGATGGACCAGCTGCGCGATTCGATCGGCTTCCGCAGCTTCAGCCAGAAGGACCCCCGCATCGAATTCAAGCGCGAGTCCAGCCGGCTGTATGCCGAGATGGAGCTGGCGGCGCGTGACCGGGTGACTGACCTGGTCTTCAAGGGCCGATTGCAGCTGGCGATGCCGCGTCCCGCGCAGGCCGCACCCGCGCCGACCGATGCAGGCGCGCAGGATCCCGCGCCGCAGGCACCATCGGCACCGCTCCCTGCCTTGCCGCGCAAGCCTGTTGACGGTGCTGCGATCGTCGGCCGCAACGAGCCTTGCCCGTGCGGCAGCGGCAAGAAGTACGGCAAGTGCTGCGGTGCTCGCCAGAAGGCCGAGGCCTGAACGCGTGCATGAGTTGCCAACGGGGCGGGCAGTTCCTATACTCCCCGCCCCAACGCCTCGTTAGCTCAGTTGGTAGAGCAGCTGACTCTTAATCAGCGGGTCCAAGGTTCGAGTCCTTGACGAGGCATTCCCCGGCGCGCGACGCTCACGAGCAGCCGCGCAGCAACGGCAGCACCATCAAGCCCAGGAGCACCAGCGCCAGCAGCACACGATGCTGTCGCCGGACGTGGTGCGCCACGGGTGGTTCGCGCAGCGGGCTGCCGGCAATCCAGTGGCCGCAACCCGGGCAGATGTCGGCGTCCTCGGCGACGGCCCGGCCGCAATCGGGACAGAACCCCGGACGCGGCCTTTGAAGCCGACGGATGTCATCGTGCGAGGGCCCCTCGTCGGGATCGATGCGATGTGCCATGCAGCGCTCCGGGTACGACAACGCCCTCAATCGAGTGAACGATCGAGGGCGTTTGAACGAGGCGGACGGGACTCGAACCCGCAACCACCGGCGTGACAGGCCGGTACTCTAACCAATTGAGCTACCACCCCTAACCAGCGCCGAAGCGCCCCACCGCCATCGCTGGCCGTGGACGGGAAAGTGTAGCGGCTTCCTTGGGTTCGTCAACCTGCCGGAAGGCCCTTGATGGGCCGTGGGGACAGCGTGTTGATGCGCAGACGAGCGGTCACTTGGCGTCAAGCCACCGCGGCCCCCAGTGACTGGAGACCAGGATGGGGACCCGCATCGGGATCGCCTGCTGCATGCACTCGCGGACCCAGGGTTCGACGGTCGCGACCTCGGTCTCCGGCACCTCGAGCACCAGTTCGTCGTGGATCTGCAGCAGCAATCTCGAGCCGGCAGAGATCGAGGGCAAGCCGCGGTGGACCGCCACCATGGCGACCTTGATGAGGTCAGCTGCGCTCCCCTGCACGACGGTGTTCACGGCGATGCGCTGGCCGAGCGCGCGCTCGTTGCCGTTGCGCGAATGGAGCTGCGGCACCGGTCGGCGTCGGCCGAGGATCGTGGTCGACCACCCGCGCGTGCGCGCGTCATCAATGCACTGCTGCAGGAACGACTCGAGCCCGGCGAAGCGCGCCTTGTAGTCCTGGATGATCTCCTTGGCACGCGCCTGGCTGGTCCCGGAGCCCATGCGCCGGGCGAGACCGTGCGGCGTGATGCCGTAGACGATGCCGAAGTTCACCATCTTCGCTGCGTTGCGCTGCTCGGGGGTGACCTGTGCGGGATCGATGCCGTTGACCTCGGCGGCGACGGCCGTATGGATGTCCTGGCCGCTGGCGAACGCCGCGCACAGCGCTGGATCGCCCGACAGGTGCGCCAGCACGCGCAACTCGACCTGTGAGTAGTCGCACGCCAGGAGCACGTGGCCCGGGGGTGCCGTGAAAGCGGCACGAATCTCGCGCCCCACCGGCGTCCGGATCGGGATGTTCTGCAGGTTCGGATCCGAACTCGAGAGGCGGCCGGTCGCCGCGCCAGTCTGGTGGAACGATGCGTGCACGCGACCGTCGCGGGGATCGATCGCTTGTTCAAGGGCCACGAGGTAGGTCCCCACCAGCTTCGTGAGCTGCCGGTGTTCCACGATCCGTTGGGGCAGCGGGCTCGTGACCGACGGATCTTCCGCAAGGGTCTCGAGCACCTCGGCATCGGTGCTCGCTCCGGTCTTGGTGCGCTTGACGATCGGCAAGCCAAGTCCGGGCGTGGCGGCATCGGTCGCATTGAAGAGCACGGCAGCCAGCTGCTTGGGGCTGTCCGGATTGAACGGCCACGGTGCCGCTGCAGCGATGCGCGCCCGCAGGTCGAGGATCAGCGCCTCGAGTCGCGTTCGCTGGCGCTGGAGTTCGTCACGCTCGACGCGGATGCCGTTCCACTCCATGTCGGCCAGCACGGCCACCAGCGGCAGTTCGACCTCATCGTGCAGGCGGCGGAGCCCCTGCGCATCGAGGAGCGGCGACATGTCGCGGTGAAGCCTGAGCGTGAGGTCGGCATCGGTCGCGGCGTACGGCGCCGTGAACGACGCATCGACGCGGTCGAGGGTGCGGCGGTGCGGACCAACGCCGGTGATCGCCTCCATCGAGAGCTTGCCTTGGCCGAGGCGCTGCTGCGCGACATCGCCCAGGCCGTGAGTGGAGCGCTCCGGTTCGAGCAGGAAGCTCTCGATCATGGTGTCCGCCACCAGGCCGCGCACGTTCACCCCATGCGCGCGAAGCACCTGCAGGTCGAACTTGGCGTTGTGGGCAACCTTGCGTGCGGCGGGGTCCTCGAGCAACGGACGCAGGATCTCGACCACCGCCTCGGTGTCGAGGTGCGCCGAGGGATCGGCACTGCGCGTGGGAACGTAGACGGCATGGCCCGGCTCGACGCACGCGCTGAAGCCCACCAGGCACGGCGTGCGGGGCGGCTGTTCGTCCGTCTCGGTGTCGAACGCAAGGACGGCACCCTTCGCGCACGCGGCCCGCGCCACATCGACCCACGCTGCAAGCGCGGGCGCATCGACCAGCATCGTCCACGCACAGCTCGCCTGCTGCGGCACGGGCGCCGGTGATGGATCGCTCGCAAGACCCGCGAAGAGCGTTCCCTCCGCGCTGTCCTCGAGCGCCTTGGCACGCGCCGCCGGTCGAACGGGCGCTGCAGCAGGTGCAGGCGCGACGTTTGTCCCCTGCGGCACCGTCGCTCCATGCTCACGCAGCCACGCCATCCACTCCTGCCGCAGACGAGCGAACCCAAGCAGCTCGAGCAACGCACCGAGCGCTGCGGCGTCGACCGAGACCGGGTCGAAACGGCTTCGATCCAGCGACCAGTCGAGCGCACAGTCGTCCTTCAGGCGGACGAGCGAGCGCGACAGCTCGAGCTGGTCGCGGTGCGCCTCGATCGACTCGCGCCGCTTGGGCGTGAGTTCGCCCAGGTGCGCAAGCACGCCCTCGATCGATCCGTACTGCACCACGAGCTGCGCTGCAGTCTTTGGCCCGATGCCAGGCACGCCGGGCACGTTGTCGACCGCATCGCCCATCAAGGCGAGCATGTCGACGACGAGCTCCGGCCGAACACCCTTGCTGTCGAAGAGCCCATCGGCGGTGAGTTCCGTGCCCGCCTGCACGTCGTAGAGCACGGTGGAGCCATCAAGCAACTGCGCGAGGTCCTTGTCCTTGCTCGCGATGCGGATCGCCACGTCGGGGTGACCGCGGCGGACCGATCGGACGAGCGTGGCGATGACGTCGTCGGCTTCGACGCGAGCCTCGGCAAGCACGGGAATGCGCAGGAGCCGCGCGAGTTCAAGGCAGCGCTCGACCTGACCGTCGAAGTCCTCGGGCGGGGGCTCGCGATGAGCCTTGTACTCGGGGTAGAGCTCGGATCGGAAGGTCTCGGTGTCGCCGCTGGCATCGATCACGAGCGCGACATGCGAGCAGCCGCCATCGCGCACGAGCTTGAGCAGCATCTGGCAGAAGCCGTAGACCATGTTGGTCGGCTCGTTCGTGACCGGGCTGTTGAGGCCACCGCGGATCGCGTAGTACGCCCGGAAGAACTGGGCGTGGCCATCGATGATGCAGAGCCGTTGGGCCACGTCAGGCCGCCTCGCCCGCGGCGTGCAGGGCACGCAAGCGGTCGAGCAGCGCAGGACCTGGCTCGGCGCCGCGACGCGCCATCACCGCTCGCATCGTCTGCTCGAAACGGTCCCACCGGAAGCGCGCCATGCGTTCCGGGGTCAGCCACGCGAAGCGATCCACGCATGCCGGCGGACGGTCACACGCGATCATCGCTCCCGTTCCGAAGCTCGATCCAGTGGTGATCGCGGCCATGATGCCGACCTTGGCATGGTCCGCCACGATGCCGCCGTAGAACGTGCGGCCGGTCCGTTCGACCGACGAGGACGGTTCGAGCCGCGTGGTGACCTCGCCGTAGGTGTTGAGCAGGTTGCTGCCGGTCGCCCCCGCGCCGATGTTCACCCACTCGCCGACCAGGCAGTCGCCCAAGTGGCCATCGTGCACCTTGTTGCTGTTGCCGTGGACGATCACCGAGCCGACCTCGCCGCCGACCTTGCAGCGCGGGCCGATCACCGAGTTGGCCTTGATGACGGCCCGCTCGGCGATCCAGGCGCCGGCCAGGACCGCGCACGGTCCGACGAGGATGGCCCCGGGTCGCACGGTGGCACCTTCGGCGACCACCACCGAGCCCTGGCTCGCATCGATGATGACACCGGGGCAGATCGTGGCGCTGGGCGCGATCTGCACGGGGTGCTCGCCCAGGTCGGGACGCCGTCCGCCTGCGCTGGCGGCACCGTGCCCAATGAGCAGCTCAAGGTCATGCGCGAGGGTCGCTGGCAACAGATCAAGCGTGGACCATGGTGTGCTGGCCAAGGCAGGGCCATCGAAGGCGGTCGATCGCGAACCGAGCGGACCCGCACCGCTGACGTGATCACGCAGTTCATTGGCCGTGCAGCGTGCGGCCACGACCGTGCCGCCTTGCATGATCGCTTCTCCCGGTCCCAAGTCAGCGATCGCGCGCTGCACCGCCGGGAGCAGCGTGCAGCAACCGTTGACTGCCAAGAGGTCTCGGCCATCATGCACGACCGAGGCAGGCCAACGCTCAGCGACCACGGCACGCACCGAGGGAGCGGCTTCGATCGATGGCTGCACGCCCCAGGCCAATCTGATCCGTTCGACGCCCGTCAGCGCACCAAGCCGATGCTCGCCGCTCGAGCGCAGGTCATCCAAGGGGCCCATGCCACGAATCGGCGCATCGAACAGCGCCACCGTCGGGCCACGCCACGTGGATCCATCGAGCTGCATCGGTGCACTGTATGGCGGCTAGACGCGTCGCGCGACGCTGCCCACCGCGGGGAAGCCCCACCAGGCTTCGATCCGATCAAGCAGCACGCTCACCGGGATCCCCAAGAGCGCCGTGGCACATGCTGCCCAGAATGACGCAAGCAGCGCGGCACCCACCTCGCCCACCGTCCACGGCACAGGGTCCCCCAGCCATCCACGGACGGTCCACGCAGCGAACCAGCCGACTTGATGGATCAACAGCAGCGCGCCGGCCAGGACACCGACGGCCACTGGATTGCGCTTGAACACCACGCCTCGAAGCGGAATGGCGGCTGCAGCGGCAAGCAGGCAGCCGATGGTGTTCGGCCCAACCACCACGATCGTGGTCCCGCCAGGTGCTGCCACGGGAGACACCAGGTCATAGAGCACACCCATGCCCAGCGCAGCCCACCACGCCGCTGGCTTGCTGGCGTTGAAGCAGACGAACGCAAGCACCACCGGAAAGAGCCATGGCCGGGCACCGCCGATGGCGAGCACCTGCAGGAACGCGCTGTCCAAGAGCACGGCAACCAGGAGCGCGGCGATGAACACCGGGCTACGCATGGTGGACTCCGAGACGATGCAGCGTGCGGCACGGGTTCATCGTGACGGGCTCCCTTGGTCCACCGACTGCCCCGTCGCCTTGATGGTCACCTCGGCCAGCGTGAGCACATCGATCGCGGGTAGGATAATCGCCCGACCTCGAAGTGGCTGCTGGTCCTTGCGGGCCACCTCGAGCACCGTGCCCAGCACCATGCCCTGCGCTCCCTTGGGCCAGCTGGCATCGCGAAGGCGCACCAGCATGCCGGGCTTGACGCCGCCATCGAGTACGACGTCGCACGCCAACCGACCCGAGCCGATCGCCTCGAGTTGCACCGGCATCCTGCGGCCCTGCCCCTGCTCATCGATCACGATGGATGCGTCGATGCGCCCGAGCCCCGGATGCCCGATGGGAACGAGCGTTGACGTGAGGCGATCGGGCGCCGGGCCGATCCGCCCGGCAAGCAGATCGCCCCGGACGATGGCGACATCACCGGCCGCAACGCCGAGCGCCGTGCCGGTCATGAGCTGCACGATGCCTTGGCCTGCGGCAGGTGTCGACATGCCCACCGCGGCGTCCACGAGCCGCCACGCCCCGGAGGGATCGGCGCGACGGATCGCGCCCGCCTGCTCGAGCTTGCGCTCGAGTTCGAGGACCTCCTGCCGCGCGGCGTGCCACTGGCTGCGATAGGTATCGCGTTCGCGAAGGAGCTCCCGCATCACCGGATCGTCCGGCCCGCGATCATGCTGCGGTGGACGAAGCCACTCGCGAACCAGTTGCAGCACATGGGCTGGAGGATTGAGGAGCGCCGTCACGACCCCGGAGACATCGACAAGCACGCCGCCCACGATGCGCGTCGGCAACACCGACACGATCAGGGCCAGCAGCGCTGCGATGGCGAAGGGGCGATCAGCGATCCTCACCGAGCCTCCCATCCGTGATCAGGCCGAGTTGGACGAAGCGAGCTGGGGCGCGTCGGGCCGCACCGATGGATGCGGCACCGACGCAGGCCCGCCAATCAGAAGTCGACGACGTCGCTCTCGAGCGTGTCCTTGTACGCCTCGAGGTTCTCGAGGTAGATGCTGGTGCCCTGCGCAACGCAGGTGAGCGGATCGTTGGCCACGCGCGTCTCAAGGCCGGTGGCCTGGCTGATGACCCGGTCGATGTTGCGCAGCAGCGCACCGCCGCCGGCGAGCACGATGCCGTTGTTCACGAGGTCGGCCGCGAGTTCCGGTGCCGCCTGCTCGAGCGTGTCCTTGCAGGCCTTGATGATCGCGCTGACCGGCGGCGTGAGCGCCTGGCGGATCTCGACGCTGTTGATGGTTGCCTTGCGGGGCATGCCCGTGACCGTGTCGCGGCCGCGGACTTCCATCTCGAGTTCCTGCGCGAGCGGACCGGCCGAGCCGATCTCGATCTTGACGCGCTCGGCAGACTGCTCGCCGATGATCAGGCCGTGCACGTTGCGCATGTGATCCACGATGGCCTCATCGAAGTCATCGCCGGCAACACGAACGCTGACGCAGTGCGCGATGTCGGCGAGGCTCATGATGGCCACGTCGGTCGTGCCGCCGCCGATGTCGACGATCATGCTGGCCGTGGGATCACCGATCGGAAGACCCGCGCCGATGCCGGCGGCCATGGGTTCCTCGACGAGGTAGACGCGGCGCGCGCCCGCGCGCTCGGCGCTGTCAAGCACGGCGCGCTTTTCGACGGCGGTGATGCCCGAGGGAATCG
>Ga0172367_10005465_pt1 | contig 15343 bp, 16 predicted proteins | sample Lak10m_FD_114542 | JGI IMG/M metagenome (GOLD analysis project Ga0172367, IMG submission 114542) | Freshwater microbial communities from Kabuno Bay, South-Kivu, Congo - kab_022012_10m | ecosystem: Environmental > Aquatic > Freshwater > Lake | place: Democratic Republic of the Congo: South-Kivu... | reverse complement strand
TGGCGTGGGTCCGGCTTTAGTCGAGCAGCTTTTAGATAAGGGGCTGATACGCGGTCCGCTAGATCTCTACAAACTCACTAAACAAGAGCTTCTTAGCCTCGATAGGATGGCTGAACTTTCTGCGACTAACGCGCTTAATTCTATAGCTGAGAGCCGGACGCGTAGTTTTGCTAGGTTCTTGTTCGCGCTGGGTATTCGTCATGTCGGTGCTACGGTGGCAGAACTGATAGCGAGTTACTATCCTGATTTAGATTCTTTGCGTAATGAGTGTATTAGTAAACAGGGCGCTGGACTTCTTGAGATCGATGGTCTTGGTCCTAGAATAGTAGAGTCGCTGACTAGTTATTTTAGTAGTGAGATGGCTGCTGAGTTACTGGCCGAAGTAAATCTCCTCGATATACAGAGTGGCAGTGTTAAGACTCTCGGTGATAAACTCACTGGACTTAGTTTCGTGATTACTGGCACTCTAGCTAATAGCCGCGATCACTACGAGCAGCTAATTAAAGCTAATGGCGGCAAAGTTAGTAGCTCAGTCTCTAAGAAAACTTCATATCTACTCTGCGGCGATAGCCCGGGATCTAAATTCGATAAGGCGCAGGAGCTGGGCGTGAAGGTTATTGGTGATGCGGAGTTTGCTGCGCTGTTAGAATAGCTATATTTTGTATGTAGATAAGCATGGTTATTACGGTATATCTACATGTACAATGTAGCTTAATGCTATATTATACACGTAATAATCTTGGATACTTAATAGATTATTGTGGGTATAATATAGCTAATGGTGAAATGTGCTGGAATTCAAAGCTCTTTGAGGCAAAGTTTGTCTCAGTTGCTGCGTTCTAGTCCAGATCTAATTACCATTGATAGTGCGGCAACGATTTTGGGTTTAGCGCAGGGTGAAGCTCAAGAAATTTTATTTCATTTGGCTAGAAATGGATGGCTGTCGCGTGTTAAACGCGGACATTATATTCCAGTACCACTTAGTTCTAATAACGCTCAACCAGCACTTGAATATCCATGGGCAATTGCGGCTCGCTTATTTGAGCCCTGTTATATTGCGGGTTGGAGTGCTGCTGAATATTGGGATTTCACTGAGCAGATTTTCAATACGACTTTGGTTCTAACGACTAAGCAGCCAAGACGAGTTAGGGAAGAGATTAATGCTACGAAGTTTTTAATTCAGACTATTCAACAAGATGCATTTTATGGTACTAAGTCTATTTGGCAAGGGCAGACTAAAGTACTAATATCAGATCCTAGTAAAACTATTGTTGATATGTTTTATAAACCAGCTTTAGGTGGCGGCATTAGGCAGGTAGCAGAATTTTATAAGAACTACCTGAAGTCTGAACATAAAGACATTAATTTACTTGTTGAATATGCCTTGAAACTTAATAAGGGAGTGGTTTTTAAGCGATTAGGTTTTATTACTGAGAAGTTGTTTCCTGAAGAGAAATGCATTATAGAAGTGGCATCCAAGAATCTCAGTTCAGGTTATTCTAAGTTGGATATTAGTTTGCCCCAAGATCGGCTGCTAAGAAAATGGAATTTGTGGGTCTCTAATTCTTGGCTAAAAGAGGTGCCATTGTGATATCCAAAGATGAGTTGCTCGAGTCTGCAAGAATTTTCGGCATAGGTCTTGATGTGGTTGAGAAGGATTATGTACTTGGTTGGTTTCTTGTTGCAATTAATCAGGATAAGGATTTGCGAGGCAGCTGGATTTTTAAGGGTGGCACTTGTCTTAAGAAATGTTTTTTGGAGACTGATAGATTTTCTGAAGATCTTGATTTTACTCTTAAAGAAGCTAGCTACTTAAATGAAGGATATTTGGTTTCTAAGTTTAGGGAAATTAGCAAATGGCTATATGAATATAGTGGTATAGAAATTCCTGAAGAAGCCATTAAGTTTGAGGTTTACAAGAATCGCAGCGGCAGCCCTGCTGCTCAAGGCAAAATTGCATACAATGGACCAAGTAAGCGGAAAATAGTTACTAGCCTGCCAAGAGTTAAATTTGATTTACTTGCTGATGAGTTAATTGTCACAGATACTGTTGAGTCGAAAATTAAGCACTCCTATTCTGATTACCAAGAAGAGTTATTTATTGCGCAGTCATATTCCTATGTCGAAATATTTGCTGAGAAGCTAAGGGCTTTATCAGAGCGTGGCAGACCGCGTGATTTATATGATGTGGTGCATATTTATAATAACGAGGTGCTTCGCCCTAGTCATAAAGAGCTTTTTAGAGTCTTAGCTTTGAAGTGTGATTTTAAGAAAGCTAATTTGCCAACAAAGGATTTGGTTAAAAGTGCTGACAGGTTAGTAGAGCTTAGAGCTGATTGGGATTCTATGCTTAGTCATCAGTTGAGCGATTTGCCATCTGTGGATTATTTTTTAGGTGAGTTGGATAAGCTTTTGGCTTGGTTGTTTGAAGAGGTGGATGAATGAAATGGTTTTTAGTTTTGTATTTTATTAGTATTGGTTCAGTTGGCGCCAAGCTAGTCTCTGTCGAGCTTCTAAGCTCTGCTCAGCAAGCAGTTATTAGCGCCAAATCTGACTACAGTCTGATGCGCGGTGAGACTAAGATCGCTGAGTTTAAGGCTGGCTCTGAGACTATTATTAAGCCCAGTACTGTAACTAATAAAGGTAAAAATTATTTTGTTGGTGGAGACTATGAGTTCAGGTCTGATGGTCTCTTGATAGTGGATGGGCGGAAGTATCGAGGACTGCTGCGTGTAAGTGACGGTGTGACAATCATCAACGAACTAGAACTCGAAGACTATTTGCGCTCGGTAGTAGCAAGCGAGATGCCTAGTCGCTGGCCGTTAGAAGCGCTGAAGGCGCAAGCTGTGTGCGCGCGTACTTATACCTTAGCTACGCTTAAACGCAAACCTATACTTAAGAGCGGCGTAGCAGATCAGATGTATCTTGGCTATGACAAGGAAGACGATAAAGTAGATAAAGCTGTCAAAGCCACTCAGGGAGAGGTTCTTGTAGATAGCTATGGCAACTATATCGATGCTTATTATAGTAGTAGCGGCGGTAATTACACAGCAAGTGTTAGTGATGTTTGGGGCTTGTCACCGCGACCATACTTAGTGCCAGTGAATGATTATGCTCAGGGTTCTAGTTATCAGTCTTGGACACGTGAGTTTACAGATGCTGAGCTGCAAGCAAAACTAGCTCAGTACAAACTTAATTCAATAGAGAATGTAGTCGTGTTCCAGCGCTCTATAGAAGGTCGCGCGACTAAAGTGCAGCTACGCGGTCTATCTGAGTTGCAGTTGCCTGAGCAGCATAATAAGCCTATATGGCATAAGAGTCCTGAGCATAGTATTTTTGCTGATGAGTTTAAGCCCCAAGCGACGCTTGCTGTTAATACTCGCTATCTTACTGGCGAAGAGCTAAGACACAAGCTGGGTTTGCCAAGTACGAATTTTCAGTTAAGGCGTGAAGGTGATAAGTATATATTCGCTGGAACTGGCTTTGGGCACGGTATCGGCATGACACAGTATGGCGCGAGGAATATGGCTGAAGCGGGTTCTGACTATAAGCAGATATTGGCGCATTATTATCATGGCGCGAGGCTGAAAGTCGGTTTATAGACCGGTAAATATGCCCAAATTGTCGGTTTATATACCGACAATTTTAGCTGCTGTTGATATGACTATAATGGAATTAGCTTGCAATACTCCAGCACAGCATTAGTACTTAAGACTTACAAGCTTGGCGAAGCAGATAGGATATTGCATCTATATAGTCCTGAGCATGGCCCGGTTAGGGCTGTAGCTAAAAGCGCGGCTAAAGCCAGTAGCGGCTACGCAGCCAAAACTCAAGTTTTTAATTACTGTGATTTGCAGCTTGCTAAAGGTAAAGAACTTGATACCCTTTTGCAAGCCAAACTTATTGAAGATTTTCGTGCACTGAGAACAGATTATGATGCTATGAGTCTTGGTTATTTTATGCTTGAAGTGCTTGATCATATTGCGGTCTTGAATGACAGTTATAAGCAGCCATTTGAGATAGTTTACTTGCATCTTAAAGCGATTGATAATCAAGTTAAATCTAGGTGCAAACCTAGTCAGTATTTGCTTTTGATGAGTATTAGTTTTCTTTGGTCTATTATTGACTATCTTGGTTATAGACCAGACTTGCATACTTGCTCGCTTAGTCAGCGTGAGCGCCGAGAGAATGAGTTGCCAAACTATTTTGATTTTGAGAGCGGATCAGTGACTAGTGCCAGAGCCTACCAGCAGTATATAGAACATAGTCCTTACCAGAACCATATTTGCCGTATGAGCGCTGGTGCTTTCAAGATGCTTAGTTTGCTTGAGGCTAATTCTGATTTTGCGCTCTGGGATACAAGCATAGAGCCGGCTGATGAGAGCCAGCAACTAAGCCCTGAGCTAGATGCTGAGGGTGCGCTGAATCTTTTGCGAAAGCATCTTAGTCACCAATTAGAATATGACTTTAAGTCGTGGGCGGTGCTTGAGCCAATGCTCTACGCCGCTTAGTTTTTAGATAAGACGCTTAATTATTTCGTAATGTTCTGCTAGAATAGCTTAAACTCATGAATAAGACTTTACGTAGTTTTTTAGTTATTTTGCTTTTATGCAGTTTATGGCCTGTCTCTGCGCTTAAAGAGTATAGTTCACTACAAGAGTCTTTATTAAATAGAAAGCAGTTGCCGTCACTTGATACTTATAGAATATCGACTGAGTATTTTAAAGTTGTTGTTTTAACGCCTAGTGCTGGTTATAGGATGGCGGTAAAAAACAAAGAAGATTCAATCTATTCTAAATCTAAAAAGTTTGATGATGAAGAGTTTGATGTTAGCAAGGAAGATCTTTCTGAAATTGATTTTTGGGATTATACAAAACCAGAAGTTACAGTTTGGCTAGTGCCACAACCTCAGACTAAGAATATAGCTAAAGCCGGAAGATTTTTAGGATACACTACTGCAGGTGCATTTACTGTTGCAACATTGGGTATTGGTATGGCAACTTTAGGTTTGCCTGGTAAAATAGGCGGATATAAAGTTTCAAAAGATGCTGCTAGAGCTAAGCTAATAACAAAACATAATGATGAAGTTTGCATACCTTTGTCAACGGATCATAAGCTATTGGTCCCGTTGGCTCAACAGTATTTCTTCTCTGATGATCACTATGAGAGGTTTACCAATAAGTTATACCTAACAGAATTTAGGTTCTCGCCAGAGTGTTTTGCAAGGGTTGAAAAACTTAATTTATCAATTGAAAATGAATCAAACGGTAATGTCTTGAAGTTAGGCTTAAGTAGTCATCTTATAAAAGCTATTCGTAGGGATTTCGGTATTATTAATGAAACATAAGTATATATTGGCTTCTATCTTTATTATGTTGCTGTCGGCAAGTACAGTTTTTGCTGCTAATGGTGGACCTAAGTATTTTATAGATGATATTGTCGAAGATATTATTAATGATGCCAAAGATGATTTAAGACCTTTTCAGATTATTGCTACTGATTTATTAGATAATGATAGAACCATAACTCATCAGTCGCGCAGAATACGACTCGCTTTACTCTATAAAGTGGATCATAAGCAGAAAATCAATGCTATTACCGAATCCGAATTGGAAGAAATTTTTAATGATAATCTGTTGATAACCTATATACTTCCTGGTCAGGACTTGGATGATGATGAATATTTTGAACAGTTGATGAGTTTTCACTTGGAATTCAAAAATCTTAAAACTACTGATGACGATTTTTTGAAGGTCACTTTTGTGTCTGATGAGGTTATCCTAGACTATCCTAGAATTCTTAAGTTCGCGCTGTATGTTAATTTCTTTATGGATGAGTTGGGAATTCGAGACAGTTCTATTAGTAGTACAGAAGAAGATAAATTGAATTTTAAACCTATAATAGTGGAAGCTGATGAAATAGAGCTTGATACTTTTCAGGGTGAGGATACTGGCGTGTTTCCAGCTCAATCAATATTAGCGACATTGACATCTGATACTCAGATAGATATTGCGGCGGCTAAGGAATTGCGTTTTAGTGCTTATCGTAAGGGTAGTCAGTTGGAACCTTATGCAGTAATCAATAAAGCAACTAATAAAAAGCTGCGGTTATCTCTTGCTATGCCAGTCGGGAGTGATGCTCTTGTAACACAGGTTTCTTCTAGTTCTTATACTGTGGGTTTTGATTGCTTGATAGATTTGGAAAATCAGTTTCAAGATTATTTGCTTACAAGAATTAATAAGCCCGTCAAAGTTTTAATACCGTTTTCGTTGAATACTTTATCTGAAAATGGTTTAGAGTTGAGGGTGAAAGGCGTAGTCTCAACGAAGCTTCTACCTAATTAACGCCAACACACAGCATTAAAATCACAATACTCACATTCTTTGCGATCTGTAGTTTTATCGAAGTTTTGTGCTTTAATCTGCCCTACTACTTCGACTATAGTTTGTTTAAGTTCTTTTAGATCATTATCGCTGACATGGATACTGTGTTTATGGAATTTATCATCGGCATCAGTCTGCACGAAATCTATCTCACCGCAGAGCATTTCAGCTTTGAACAGTCCGCTTGCCCTAGCTAGATCTACAAGCAGCTTATAGAAAACTATTTGTCTATGATAATCACCGCCTGGCTTTAAGGATTTTGATTTACTACTAGGATTACCGGTTTTATAATCCACCACTATGGCTTTGCCCTCAGCGTCGATTTCGATTTTATCGAGCTTACCTTCTAGCTCTATGCCTTCATAGCTTAAACCCTTGTGCCCGAAGTTATATTCAAGTAGTAGCTCTATGTTCTTATCGTAGAATTTATCCTTATATTTGCTGAAATATTTAGTCAGAGTATCTTTGCCGAAAGCAAGACTGTCATTATAATCTTGACTGCTCATGTTTTCTTCTAGTAGTCGCTGCTCGAAGCGTGCGAGGAGAAACTCCAAATCATTAGCGCTGCTATCACCGCTGCGGATGCGAGTGCCTAGGTCGAAGAGCGCATTATGCACTGCACTGCCGAAGCAAGCGTGCTTAGTTTTGGCAGCAGGTACGCGCAGTAAATTCTGGTAGAAGAATAATCTAGGACATCTCAAATAATTATTCAGGTGAGTGACAGATAGCTTGTAGCCGCTAAGTAGCTGAGCTATAAAATCATGCTCCAAGGATAATATATTATCCGTATTATCCATGTGATTAAACTGAGCTGCTAGCATCTCAAGCTCAAGCTCCGAGAGCTTTTCAGTGTTTGCGCGCTCTATATTATTTAATTCGCCAATAAACATCGAAGGGCTTATTTCGCGGGCGCTAGTGTTTTTGAGGTGATAGCTAATATGCGCAGCTTCGCGCGCTCTAGTGATAGCTACATAGAATAACCTGCGTTCATCTTCGTTAGCATCTTCGCGCATTCTGCCAGCGCTTGAGCGCAGAGTGAGAGCTAGTGGTAGCTTGATTTTTGAGCGCTCGGTTTTATTGCCCCAAGATTTATCTATGCAGCTATAAATGAAAACATGATCGAACTCTAGTCCCTTGGAGCCGTGGGCGCTCATTAGCTGCACTGCGCCTTTAGTACTGGTGACAGGTTTGGATTCTAGTTTGACGCTATTCTCAATCGCCGTATCGACGTAGTAAATAAAATCCTCGAGGTCAAAACGTGCTCCGGTGTCTTTATCGCGCAGGTGACGCAGCTTGCTGGCTCTTAGCGGTGAGCCGTTTTGTTCTAGTTTTTTGATTTCAGTAAAGAGAGCGCTAAGACTATTAATGCGCTCAATACGATTAGTGCTAGTCAGGGTATGCGCCAGGTAATTAAAATCCCTAATAACTTTCTCGAAGAAAAGCTCGAAGCTTAGATTTTCAGCACTGTATCCAGCATGAAGAATGGCATTAGCAAAGGCTTTGAACTTATCTTCGTTAGCTAGGTATTCTATAAAACTTTCTTCGCGCTTTTGTTTACGAAAATCAGCTACCACCTTAAAGACATCATGCTGGCTAACGCCGCTTAGTAGCTCGCCTTCGCGCAGGAAATTATAATTCAGTAGCCTAAACACTAAGTTGGAATCTTTAGGTCTAGCTATGACTTTGAAGAGATCCACTAACTGCAATATTTCTAAATTCTCTAATACGTTTTCTTGTCCCTTGATTAAACAAGGCACGCCAGATTTATATAATGCCGTGGCGATGGTTTCTGAGTGTCTGTGTTCTCTGTAGAGCACCGCTATTTCACTAGGATCTACGCCGGAGCTAATTAGCTCTTGAATTTGTTTAGCGATGGCGTAAGCTTCCTCGTAGATACTGCCATAAGCTGAGACTATGACTGGACTAGCCTCGCGCCCGCTCTGGCTGATTAATACTTTATCCTCTGCTAGGCGATTAGTATTGTTGCGTATAGTTGATAGTGCCGAGTCGAGTATGCCTTGCTGGCTGCGGTAATTATTCTTAAGAACTATCTCCGTTAGAGCAGCCTTATAGCGGGACTTAAAATCAAAAATATTTTCAACAGATGCCCCTTGAAACCTATAGATAGATTGATCATCATCACCTACAACGAAAAGATTTGGGTTTTCTTGATAGTGTGAAGCTAGCAGTTTGATGATTTGGTTCTGTGCGCCGTTAGTATCTTGATATTCATCAACCAGAATATATTGGAACTGTTCTTGATACTCGGCGAGCAAGTCAGGGCGCGAGCTAAACTCAGCAATCACCCTTAAGATCATGTCTTCGTAGTCATAGAGCTTGCGGCTAGCTAGCTCTTCGCCGTAGCGCTGATAAATGTGAGCTAAATCCTTGAGTCTTGGACTATTTTTGCGCGCGCCTTCAGCGAAATCCTTGACCTCGTCCCTCAGTTCTATGATTTTTTCGGCGCGGGCATAGATACCGTAGATATGCTGGTAGTAGATCCTACCGCTCTCACCTAGTCTGGCGCAGAGAGAGGCAAGCTCTTCGAGTGGCTTTTCCATCTCGCTAAGTTCAGGCTTAGGTTTGCGGCGCAAATCTATATTAGTAAAATTTTCAAGTACAGTGGCGGCTTCATTAATAAACACATCAAGCTCTGAGCTGGCTTCAAGTAAATCATTTACGCTAATGTATTCTTGTTTCATCTCGCGCACTAGACTCATGATGTCGCGGCGATAAGTATAAGGATCACCAAAAGGTTTTAGCGGACTGCTAGCATCTAGCTCATCTATTAGCTGATTGAAAAGCTCTACCTTCTCTATATCAGAGAGTGCCGAGCGGCTCATAAAAACCTCAGGGTGCGCTTGTATTACTTCGTTACAGAAAGAGTGGAAAGTATGTACCCGCACTTGGTAAGCAGCAGTGCCGATTATATTCAGTAGTCTTTCGCGCATAGCAGTCACACCGCTCTCGGTAAAAGTCATGCAAAGAATATTAGAAGGATTCATCTGCAGATCTGCGCTCTGCAAAATATTAGCGATGCGCATCGCCAATATCTGAGTTTTGCCAGTGCCGGGTCCAGCGATTACTAGCACTGGTCCTTCAGTACTAGTGACAGCTAACTGCTGCTCGGGGTTTAGACCTGCAAAAAGAGACTGGAATAAGTCCAATTCTTGCGCTGGCGATTTGTTTGGCACTAACTAATAGTTTACTTCTTATCAGCAGCTTTAGCTTCAGCAGCTTTTGCAGCTTCGGCAGCGGCATCAGCAGCTTTCGCAGCTTCAGCGGCTTCAGCAGCCTTGGCAGCTTCAGCAGCAAGCACAAGCTCGTGGTCGATCTTACGAGTCTCAGCTTTACAGATGATCTCAGTTTCTGGATCAAGGATTTCTATGCCATCAGCAAGTTTAAGATCGGCAAAAGTAATGTGATCAGCTTCTGTTTTAAGAGCAGTAATGTCAATCTGGATAGAATCAGGGATTTGCGAAGGAAGACATCTGATATGTGCTTCTTTGTGCGCCACGACTAGATCAGCACCATTACGCACTGCTTCAGAGGCGCCGACGAATTCAAATACCACACGAGTGTTAAGCTTGCGGGTTTTGTCTATTCTATAGAATTCTATGTTTTGTACTTCACCATTGAGGTAGTTCTTCTGTACGTTTTTGATCAGTGCATCTACAGCCTCAGCACCAGCTTCTTCTAGTTTAAGGATGTGAGTATATTCTTTAGCTGGCACACGGCGAAAAGCGCGGGCATTGAGCTTAACATTGCGGCTTTTGAAATTCGGCCCATAAATAGTAGCCGGTATCATACCTTCGCGTCTTAGCGCTCCGGGTTTAGTTGAATTGTCTCTAGCCTCGATTTCAATAGTTAATGCCATGTCTTGACCTCTTATTTTGCAGTGGATGATTCTAGCATAGGCTTTTGGGGCGGATTATTAGGGGATTGTGAGGATCTAGGTCTGTATATACATTATAATATGGTAATAACCCTTAGAGAGAGTGACTTAGTCTCTAGGTAATAAGTCTAGTCCTGAGCCTTAGCTCAGGGGGCAAGATATTTCTAGGTACTCTATGGCTCTTGCTCCGGTTAACAATTCTAATGCTGTGACTGCACTTTTGGCTGCTAGCCAGCAGACTGCTAGCACTGATGACGGCCAGCCGGCAGTTAAGGCTGCTGCTACTAAGATTAATCTTGAAGAACCGAAGCTGAATTTCTTCGAGCAATTCAAACTCAATATCCGCAAACCTAGTGAGGTGAAGCCCAGCTTCGAGCAGCTAGAACAGCGCGCGACTGATATTAGACGCATGGGCGCTTACCTCGAGAAACATCCGATGCCAGATATGGTCAAAGATTATATTGGTCAGGTGCGCGATCTGATGAATGATCTGCGCGACTCAGCTTACTCAGCTAATAAGCGTGATGGATTATTCCAGAAGATAGATGTTATCGATGATAAGCTCGATGCTCTTGCTGATAAGGTGCTGAGTGACGAGAAAAACGGACTAGAGTTAGCCCAATCACTTGGTGAGTTGCAGGGTTTGCTTATTGATGTGTTTGTTTAGGCTGTTTGTGATCTGAAAACAGAACCAAAAGCTTTTTGAAGTATGGTTTGCAAGTCTTCTCTGGAGGTTGCGGCAAGAGCATCTAGATAGCCGATACCATTTGATGCTGCTTCACCTGCATTATATGGCACCAAATTTTCAGCTGGAATAGTCTCCAGTTTTTTTAGTTGTTCAGCATCTACAGCAATAAGATTGCCTTTGTTAGTAATTTGAGGTGCATAGTGTCCGATACCTGAAGATATAAAAATTTTGAAATTCTCTGATAGTGCAGCACCTTGTTCTTGAACAAATTGTTTGATAGCTTCTATCACTGTTGCTAAGTGATTGGCGCCTGATGCTGGAAGGTCAGCATGTAGCGTTTGGCATAGTGCTTAATAATAACTCTCCCCTTATCTTGAAATCAACCCCCATGCTGATAGTATTTTTGCTAGAATAAGCGTTATGGCACAAGAAGTAACAGATTCAACATTCGAGGCAGAGGTTCTGCAATCTAATATCCCGGTTTTGGTAGATTTTTGGGCACCGTGGTGCGGTCCTTGTAGAGCACTAGCTCCAGTTCTAGACCAGTTATCTCAAGAATACGCTGGTAAAGTCAAAATTCTTAAGCTCAATACTGATGATAATCCTGAGTCAGCGGTGAAGTTTCGCATCAATAGTATCCCTAATATGATTTTCTTTAAGGGCGGTAAGCCAGTAGATCAGATGATCGGTATGCAAGAGACATCAGTGCTTAAAGCTAAGCTTGATTCTCTAAATGCTTAAGCAGCCATTCTCTTCTTTTACCCCAAATAAACATACGTACCATATCTTTCGGTTCCAAACTGAATGCATATATAGGACCAGCAAAGCATAGAATGATGCCGATAACTATTGTGGCAGCCAATATTGGTTTATCTATGAATTCCTGTATATTTTGATAGTATCACATCAAGACCCATTGCAATTGTCATTGCATGTAGTATTAATATGAATCCAAAGCCAAAAAGTCCCAGCGCGAAGACGATTCCTATATGATAGAGTAGCTCTAATTTTCCGCTCATAACGGCATTTGCGATCATAAAGCACATGGGTGAACAGAGAGCATAGCCAGTATTGCGGTATAACTCCATCTTAAAACGTTCGCTAACTTCTTTGATTACGACCATGCTGAGGATATTGGCATGGTTACGCTTAAAACGAAAGGGGTAGCAATATCGTGACTGACGTCACGATATTGCGCTTCAAGCCTAGAGTGCAGCTTTGAAGCGCCACTAATCAAGAATGATTATTGTAGATATTACTTCACCCCAGTAGAACCAAATCCAGCAGCGCCTCTCAGGCTCTCTGCTTCAGCAGGCATCTCAGTGATAAGTTCGAAATCTGCTTGAATAACTGGTGCAAGTACGCCCTGAGCGATACGGTCGCCGTTGCGAATAGTGAAATCTTCAGAGCCGTGATTGATGATGAGTATCTGCAGTTCGCCGCGATAGTCACTATCGATGGTGCCCGGTGTATTAGTTAGTGAGATACCGTTCTTGAAAGCCAGTCCAGATCTGGGACGCACTTGCAGCTCGTAACCCGGAGCTATAACCATCTTAAGACCAGTAGGGATCTTAGCGCGCTCGCCAGCTTTAAGCGTGAAACTAAAACTATCACTTAATGAACCAGCTCCCCACTCGTCTTGATTCCAAAAATATGCGCGAATATCAAAACCAGCAGCGCCAGCGCTTTCGTAGCGTGGGGTTTGGACTTGGTCGACGATTTTGAAGAGTTGGAGTTTGTGCATGGTTTATATTGTAGCTTAGTATTCATAGCTCTCACTCTCTGGCAGCAGCATGACCACTAGGCAAGCTAAAACCATGTCATAGAGTAGAGGATAGAAGCTGAGTCCCATAAAATTATCGAAGCTAAGTTTGCCGCTAATAAGCAAGGACATAAAACCAAAAACATGAGCTACCGGCACCGCAGCTATAGAGAAGTTTTTAATATAGCGAAATCCGAACATCGAGAGGGGTATATGTTTCCAGAAGAAGCCCAGTAGCGCTAGTGGAATTAGGCTTAGTAGATAACCAAAACTAGGCAAGTGAGCGTACGCAAAACCACCACCATAAGTGAAGACCGGCAGCCCGCTAAGACCGACGACAAGATAGATCATTACTGCGATAAGTGCGTAATTGCGGCGGAAGATTTGAGTGAGCAAGAAGCAAGTGATGAAGAGCAGCGGGTAGTCGTAACCCATAACTGGTACTTGCACAAACGCGGTTAGCGTTAGCATGCTAAAACAAAAAGCTACTTTGACAAGGACGTCGGCCACAATATTAGTTTACTGTATAACGACCGTGGCAGCATGGGGGTCCTTCGCTACGCTCAGGATGACGCTTCGCGTCACTTCGTCGCTACGCTCCTTGCAATGATATAAACCTGTCATCGCGAGCCCACGAAGTGGGCGTGGCGATCCCCCTGCGTTGCGCAAGATACGGGGATTGCTTCGCTACGCTCGCAATGACAAGGCCTTAGCAACTATATGACTAACTCCAAGTCCATAATGCTCAAGCAGCTCCTCAGCTTTGCCGGATTGACCGAATTTATCTGCTACGCCCATTTTGGCGAAGCGCACGGCTAGAGAACGCTCAGCAAGAGCACTTGCGACCAGATCACCTAGTCCGCCAAGTATATTATGCTCCTCGATAGATATTATCCTTTTGGTTTTGGCGGCAGATTTAGCGATAGTCTCAGCGTCAAAAGGTTTAATCGAGGCTGAGTTAATCACTTCAGCACTAACGCCAGCAGCAGCTAATTCTTCAGCTGCCTTAAGAGCGGTACTAACCATAACGCCGCAGGCAACAAGAGTGATATCAGTACCACTGCGAATAATATTCGCTTTGCCAATCTCAAATTTATAATTAGCATCAAAAGTCACTGGTACTTTAGATCTGCCCAGGCGCACATAAGTAGGTCTCGGGTCAGCAGCGATAGCACGAATAACTTGATCAGTCTCAACAGCATCAGCAGGTACTATCACCACCATCTCAGGTATGACACGCATAATAGCTAGATCTTCGATGATCTGGTGACTAGCACCATCTTCGCCGACAGTAAGACCAGCGTGACTAGCACAGACTTTGACGCCGAGGTGATTATGCGCGACAGAATTGCGCACGAACTCCCAAGCTCTGCCGCTTGCGAACATCGCGAAGCTGCTAGCGAAGGGGATCTTGCCCATACGCGCTAGCCCGGCTGCTGTGCCGATCATATTAGCCTCAGCTATACCCATATTAAAGAAACGCTCAGGAAATTCTTTAGCGAAGAATTTAGTCATAGTGCTGCCACTAAGATCAGCATCAAGCACTACGACTTGCGGGTTGCTTTTGCCTAGCTCAACCAGAGTAGCGCCGTAGGCTTCTCTTGTTGCGACCATGTCGCCAAGTTTATAGCTGTTTTTGACTTCTGTTGTTTGACTTGCCATTGTTTAATTTAGTTCCGCTAATGCTTTCTCCAGCTCTTCAGTCTTGGGTGCGACGCCATGCCATTTGACTTGGTTTTGCATGAAGCTTACACCTTCGCCTTTATTGGTGTTGGCGATAATCACTGTAGGTTTGCCGCCCTGATAATACTGGGCGCGCGGCTCAGCAGAATCGGTGCCGTAGCGCGGATCAGCCTGCACGCTAGTTGGCACAGTGCCTAGCTTATATGCTTGCTTAAGCGCAGTATCTATCGCTGTCACATCATGCCCGTCTATCTCTATGACATTCCAGCCGAAGGCTTTGAATTTATCTGCGACTGGATCTATAGACATAGTGGTCTCAGTCCAGCCATCAAGCTGAATACGATTACGATCAACGAAGGCTACTAGATGTCCTACTTTATAGTGTGCTGCTGCCATCGCCGCTTCCCAGTTAGAACCTTCTTGCAGCTCGCCATCACTGAGTATCGCAAAAACCTTACGCTGACCCTTGTCTAGCTTAATTGCTAGCGCGCAGCCTAGAGCATTAGCCAGCCCGTGACCCAGCGAGCCAGTGGACATCTCGACACCGGGCACACGCATACGATCTATATGTCCTTGGAATTTAGAACCAAGCTGACGAAAACTCAAGGTCTCTTCAATAGGCACGAAACCAGCTAGAGCCAGTACTGAATATACAGCTGGCGAAGCGTGACCTTTACTCACGACTAGAATATCGCGCTCAGCCCATTCTGGGTTTTTGGGATCATGTTTAAGATGTCCACCAAAATACAGAGTCGCAAGAATATCAGCGATAGACAGCGAGCCACCGGGGTGACCAGATGCTGCGGCGTGAGTCATCTTAAGAGCGTTGATGCGAATTTCTTTGGCTTTAGTGTTGATTAGTGTAGTGTTCATTAGTTAGATTTAGCAAGGTTACGAAACTCAGTGTAGGACTTGATTTCAGAGGCTTTTTT
>Ga0172367_10005464_pt1 | contig 15344 bp, 14 predicted proteins | sample Lak10m_FD_114542 | JGI IMG/M metagenome (GOLD analysis project Ga0172367, IMG submission 114542) | Freshwater microbial communities from Kabuno Bay, South-Kivu, Congo - kab_022012_10m | ecosystem: Environmental > Aquatic > Freshwater > Lake | place: Democratic Republic of the Congo: South-Kivu... | reverse complement strand
TTTTCGTTGGCAATTTGCTCCAGACCGCCCAAAACAACCCCCTTCGGAAGTCCGGCAGCCGGATTGTTGCCGCTGTAAAACCAGCCATTCACCAGAAAAACCAGATGCGTATCCAGTTGCGGAACATTGCAACGGAAAACCACATTCAGGTCGATCACGCCATTTTCGCGCTCTAATTCCTGTTTGTAGGTCTTTTCAAAAGCCGGTTTCAGGTTAGTGTATTTGTAGTCTTCGTTTTTATAATCAGGGATTCCGGCCTGTGCAAAACGTTTGAGCGAAACCTCGCGCATCCGGTTTAGCAGCGGCGAAGAGCCAGCATTCAGCGTTTCCCTGCTTTGTTCAAACAGCGAAACCAGGCGCTCGGCCGGTGATATTTTTTGTGATACAATATTCATTTCAGAAATATTTGTTGTTCGGTTTTTACCCCCAACCCCCTGAAGGGGGCTATTGTCCTACAGATGTCCAAAAGTCCCATTTAGGCTTCGACGTGAGCTCAGCCGAACGGGATTTAGGGGTCAATCCTATATGTTAGTTTTCACCATTCTTAATCCAGTCGTAGCCTTTTTCTTCCAGTTCGAGGGCCAGTTCCTTGCCACCCGATTTTACGATGCGACCTTTGTACAAAACATGCACAAAATCGGGCACAATGTAGTCGAGCAACCGCTGATAGTGCGTCACCACGATGGTTGCATTTTCCGGAGTTTTCAGGGCATTTACCCCTTCGGCAACAATACGAAGCGCATCAATATCCAAACCCGAGTCGGTTTCGTCCAGAATAGCCAGTTTCGGTTCGAGCATCGCCATCTGGAAAATCTCGTTTTTCTTCTTTTCTCCGCCTGAAAAACCTTCGTTCACCGAGCGATTGGTCAATTCAGTATCGAGGTGAAGCATATCTTTTTTGGCACGCATCAGTTTCAGGAATTCACCGGCAGTCAAAGGCTCCAGACCTTTAAATTTGCGGTGTTCGTTTACGGCAGCTTTGATGAAATTCACCATCGGCACACCCGGAATTTCAACCGGATACTGAAAGCTGAGAAACAAGCCGCTGCGCGACCGGTCTTCAGGAGATAATTCGAGCAAATCCTGTCCCATATAAGTGACTTCGCCGCCCAGAACTTCGTAATCTTCTTTTCCGGCCAGAACATTGGCCAGAGTACTTTTTCCTGAACCGTTGGGTCCCATAATGGCGTGTACTTCACCTGCCTTTACTTCAAGGTTGATTCCTTTCAGGATTTCTTTGCCCTCAACCGAGGCACGTAAATTCTTTATTGTAAGCATTCTAAAAATGTTTCGGGTTACGAGTTTCAAGTTCCGGGTTAATACCGGATTTTCTCATTTTTTGTTTTTTATTCGATATTGAATATTCAATATTTTGTATTGGATATTTCCCAATCAATCCTTCATTGCTTCAATCCATCAATTACCCCACGCTGCCTTCCAGACTGATCTGCAACAGTTTCTGTGCTTCAACCGCAAATTCCATCGGGAGCTTGTTCAGCACTTCCTTGGCATAACCGTTTACGATCATTCCAATGGCGTCTTCGGTCGAGATTCCGCGCTGGTTGCAGTAGAAAATCTGGTCTTCGCCAATTTTCGAGGTTGTGGCTTCGTGCTCAACAATCGACGATTTGTTGCCCACCTCGATGTACGGAAAAGTATGTGCACCGCAGGTTGAGCCCAGCAAAAGCGAGTCGCACTGCGAGAAATTACGGGCGTTGGTTGCTCCGGGCAACACTTTCACCAAACCACGATAGGCGTTGTCGCTCTTTCCGGCTGAAATACCTTTCGAAACAATGGTGCTTTTCGTATTTTTCCCAATATGGATCATCTTGGTGCCGGTGTCGGCTTGTTGGTGGTGATTGGTCAGAGCCACCGAGTTGAACTCGCCCACCGAGTTGTCGCCCATCAACACACAGCTGGGGTATTTCCAGGTGATGGCCGAACCGGTTTCTACCTGAGTCCAGCTTATTTTTGACGATTCGCCACGGCAAATTCCGCGCTTGGTCACGAAGTTGTAAATTCCACCTTTCCCATCTTTGTCGCCCGGATACCAGTTTTGTACGGTCGAATATTTCACTTCGGCGCGATCCATAGCTATGATTTCGACCACAGCAGCATGCAATTGGTTTTCGTCGCGCATTGGAGCGGTGCAACCTTCGAGGTAGCTCACGTAGCTATCGTCGTCGGCAATGATCAACGTCCGTTCAAACTGTCCGGTTCCGGCAGTATTGATGCGGAAATAGGTCGAAAGCTCCATTGGGCAGCGAACACCTTTCGGGATGTAGCAGAACGATCCGTCGGAGAAAACAGCCGAATTGAGCGCTGCAAAGAAATTGTCGGTGGTTGGAACCGCCATTCCGAGGTATTTTTTGATCAGCTCCGGATGTTCGATCAACGCCTCACTAAACGAGCAAAAGATGATTCCTTTTTCGGCCAAAACAGTTTTGAAAGTTGTGGTTACCGAAACACTGTCCATGACCACATCCACCGCCACTCCGGCCAAATGCTTTTGTTCCTCAACCGGAATACCCAGTTTTTTGAAGGTTTCCAGCAATTCAGGATCAACCTCATCGAGGCTTTTGTATTTCGGGCTTGTACGAGGCGCCGCATAATAAATTGTTTCCTGAAAATCGATAGGCGGAATGCGCAGATAAGCCCATTCCGGAGATTTCATTTTCAACCATTCGCGATAGGCTTTCAACCGAAATTCGAGCATAAACTCGGGTTCGTTCTTTTTGGCCGAAATCAACCGGATGACTTCCTCATTCAATCCTTTGGGAATAATGTCGGTATCGATGTCGGTTACAAAGCCATATTCGTATTCTTTGGTCGTTATATCGCTTAATAATTTATCCTGATTTTCCATTTCTTCACGTTTTCTGTCTCTTCTGAATACATCAAAATAACAATCTTGTACCCAGCAGGTTTAAATTGAATTGCAAAGATAAGGAAGTAAAGCTATTTTTGCCGAATGTTTGGAGGTAATAAATACCTTCGAGTCTTAATTGTTAACATGGAAGAAAAGAAAAAACATACACTGCTTTCAGATTTAGGCGAATTTGGGTTGATTAACCGGTTAACCGAAAAGATACAGATTAAGCATGAAAGTACCGTGAAAGGAGTTGGCGACGATGCTGCAGTTCTCAGCTTTCCGGATAAAAAGATTGTGGTGACAACTGATTTGCTCACAGAAGGCATTCATTTCAACCTGATGTATGTTCCGCTAAAACATTTGGGTTACAAAGCGGTGGTAGTCAACCTTTCCGACGTTTTTGCCATGAATGCCACGCCCCGCCAAATCACGGTTTCGATTGCCATTTCAGCAAAATTCTCGCTGGAAGCCATTGAAGAATTGTATTCCGGAATCCATTTGGCCTGCGAAAAATACGGGGTCGATCTAGTTGGCGGTGATACTACTACCTCATTGACCGGTTTAACCATCAGCATAACTGCCATTGGAGAAGCGAATGACGATGAACTTGTTTACCGTAGTGGCGCCAAAGTAACCGATTTGCTTTGCGTGTCGGGCGATTTGGGTGGTGCCTACATGGGCCTGCAGTTGCTGGAACGTGAGAATGAAGTGTTCAAAGTGAATCCGAATCAGCAACCGCAATTTGAGGGATACAATTATATTTTGGAACGCCAGCTCAAACCCGAAGCGCGCGGCGACATTGTCAGTTTACTGAAAACTTTGGGAGTGAAACCCACTTCGATGATTGATATTTCGGATGGTCTTTCTTCTGAAATTCTACACCTGTGCAAAAACTCGAAGGTAGGTTGCAACTTGTACGAAGAAAAAGTACCGCTCGATCAGCAAACCCGAAAGATGGCCGAAGAGCTGAACATCAATCCGCTGGTGGCTGCATTGAATGGCGGCGAAGATTACGAACTTCTTTTTACCGTTCCGCTCGATAAATATGATCTGATCAAGAAGGAATTCGATTTTACCGTGATTGGTCATATCACTCCGGAAAAAGATGGCGCCAACCTGGTAACTACAGGTGGTTCAGTCATTCCACTTCAGGCACAGGGCTGGAACCCGCTGAAATAAGGACCGGCGCAGGAAGAGACTTCTGTAACTCAACCATTTTCCCGGAAGTATTCATTAAAATGTATCCTTATAATTAAACTCTCATGAAGAAAAACACAAAATCATCGATTATCTTTTTCATTTTAGGTTTGGCTGTTATGTTTGTAGCCGATATGATTTTTCATTTCAACAACTCGGTGGAAACACAACTGAAGCGTGAAATGAACAAAGCTGAAAAGAAAATAGAGAACATTTTTAAATAGAAATTCGTTGAAAGCTTGTTAACCACCAACTTTTAACTGTTCGAAATTACCCCTGAAATGAAAGTAATTGACATTATCAATCAAAGTGATAAAACCGTTTTTTCGTTTGAACTTTTGCCGCCGCTCAAGGGAAATGATGCCAGCAAAATTTACAACACCATCGAAAACCTGCTGGATTTTAATCCCAAATACATCAACATCACCACGCACCGTGATGAAATGACTTACGTGGAATTACCCAACGGCCATATCGAAAAACGCATCGTTAGAAAACGTCCAGGTACGGTAGCCATCGCCGCCAGCATTCAGCATAAATACGGTATTCCGGTAATTCCGCATATTTTGTGCGGTGGTTTTTCGAAAAGCGAAACCGAGCATGTGCTGATTGACCTCAATTTCATGGGAATTAAAAATGTGCTGGCATTGCGTGGCGATGGTAGTAAAGGGGAACACGTATTCCGACCCGATCCGAACGGACATTCGAATGCCAATCAACTGGTAGAACAGATTGTGAATCTTCGGAAAGGCAAATATCTGGAACCCGATTTAAAAAATACCGCCCCAATGGATTTTTGTATCGGGGTGGCTGGTTATCCTGAAAAACATTTCGAATCGCCCAATCCGGAGATTGATTTGCATTACCTGAAACAAAAAGTGGAAGCCGGTGCCGACTACATTGTGACCCAAATGTTTTTCGATAACCGGAAATACTACGATTTTGTTGATCGTTGCCGTGCTGCGGGCATCAATGTTCCGATTATTCCGGGTATCAAACCAATTAACCTGCGCAATCAGTTGACCGTTTTGCCGAAGCTTTTCAGTATCGACATTCCGCAGGAATTGGCGACCGAACTGGCCAAATGCAAAACCGACGACGATGCAAAAGTGGTGGGCACAGAATGGGCGATTCAGCAGTCGAAAGATCTGGTGGCGCACCAGGTACCAAGTTTGCACATCTACACCTACGGAGTTTCTGACAACACCCGGAAAATTGTTGAGGCAGTATTTTAAAATCGCCTCCCCACCCTATTTTTTGGCAAGCGAAAAGAGAAATTCGAGACCACCTTCGGTGCGGTTTCTGACCGAAATTTCTCCTTTATGAAGTAAAATGGCATTTTTCACGATTGAAAGGCCAAGCCCGGTTCCTCCTTTTTCGCGCGAGCGCCCATAATCAACGCGATAGAAGCGCTCGAAAATGCGGGGCAAATGTTCTTCCGGAATACCTGAACCGGAATCGGAGAACTGAAAATAATAGAAGTTATCGTCTTCCAGATATTTCCGGATAACTATGTTTGTGTTGTTCCCTGAATACTTTATCGAATTCTCAATTAAATTCTGAAACACCGAAAACAACAGAGATTCGTTGCCATTCACCACCACTTTCCCATCAACATCAACAATACAATCCATATTTTTTTCATTCAGCCTGATTTTCAGGTTTTCAATCACATCGCGAATAATCAGTTTCAGCGACAATGGTTTAAATTCGAACAAACCACCGGCATCTTCAATGTTGTTGAGCAATGAAATATCGTTCAAAAGGTCAGTCAGTCTTTCCGACTGGGCAAAAGCTTTCTCCAAAAAATAGGTTTGCTGTTTAGCCTGAATATTGGGATTGTTTAAAATCGTTTCGAGGTAGCCTTTGATGGACGAAAGTGGTGTTTTTAATTCATGCGCAATATTTGAGGTAAGCTGCTGTTTGAGCAGTCGTTGCTTTTCGGGCCGGGTCACATCTCCGATCAGCACTTCGAAACTTCTGTCAACAAAAATGATACACCTGATTTGAAAGTACTTTTCATTTTTTTCGATGGTATATTCCAACTGAGGAAGTTCTTTATTTAGGACTTGTATTTCCTGATTGCGATATTGATCGACAAAGGCAACCACTTTGCTGAATTCAGGAATCGAAAAAATATGCTCGGCAGATATGGTCGATTTATCCGAAATCATATTTATAAACTGAATAAAATGGCTGTTGGCCAATATCTTATGCTTTTCAGCCGAAAAAATTGAAATTCCCTCTTTTAAAACCTGAAGGTGACCATAAAGTTTATCTTTCTCTTTGGTTAGCTCGTCTTTGGCGGTTTTCAGATTGTCGTAAATTTGTATGATTTGCCGACGGATGATCCCAAGTTCATTGTCCTGAAAGTTGCTGTCCATTTTCGAAATATCTTCGTTTTGACCGGCTTTTAGGGCAAAATCTTTCAGCTTTATAATGAAATCACCAAGTCGCTGAGTGGCAAAATGAAGCAGAACCCACATTAACACAAACAGAAAAACAACAAATAGTAAAAAAATGTGCTCTGTTTTCAGGAATTTGATGATATCGACCGTGTAAACTGCAGCCGTTCTGACGATATATTTTTCACAGTTCTTCGCATAATAATAGAATTTCTGATTGGTGGTGGCCGATAAACGAATACTGGAACCTTTTCCGGAGTTAAGGGCCTTTTGCACTTCTGGCCTTGTCAGGTGATTTTCAACCTGCTGAACGTTAGGAACAAAACTATCATACACTACTTTCCCTGAAATATCCATTACGGTTAGCCGTGTATTTTCGATGGGCAACAGCGACTTTAATGTATCCAGCGCCTTAAAATCACCAGATTCGAAAATCTGTTTGTGCTCGATGTAACGATGGGTAACTTCCGAGATATTGTCGAGCGTATTTTCGAGCTGACCCGTGCGGTAGCTTTTTTCGCGATCGTACTGATACGCGAGAACCGCCATCGTGAAAATAATAAATACAACAAAAAAGTTGATAAATATTCTTTGCCGAAAAGTCCGATGTAAAGTCATATTTATTGGTTTTCAGTAACAAAAAATTGTATGACAAAGCGGAATTCAAAAAATCCGGATCGATTAAGATAACACCTATCCAGTTCCTTTACATTTATAAGGTATCACTCAATCTCTGAATTTTTTGCTTTCTCATCCATCTCTTTCTTCCGGTGATGCCTGATGTCTTTCCCTTCTACAGCATAAACTGAAGCTTCTGCAATGTTTGCTGCATGATCTGAAATCCGTTCGATGTTCGAAACCATCTCTTTAATAGTGATAAAGCTAATCAGAATCTTTTCATCCTGAGCCACAAAATAAGCTCTTTCAGCAACTTTTTTCAGCATCTTGTGATTGAACTCATCAACCACAGACTCTGATTTAATAGTCCACTTGGCAAGTTCCATATCTTTGTTCAGGAATGAGAGCATTGACCGTCGCGACATTTCAATGCTGAGATCCATCATCTTCAGTATAAATCCTGAAAAATTAGAGTAAACCTCTTTGTTGGTAGTTTTAAGAAACAGCTTTGAAATACTGATACATAAATCGCCCATTCGCTCAAGGCTAATTATAATACGGTAACAGGCTATCAAATAGCGAATTTCGGAAGCAACCGGCTGATAAAGAGCAAATGCGCTGATGATTTTTTCGCTGATTTTTACCTCCAGCTTATTAATCTTTTGCTCCATTTCTTTCAGTTCAAGAATTTCCAGCCTGTCATTTCCAACAAGCTGCTGATCACTCTGTAAGAGAATCTTTACTCCATCCAGCTGATTCAATACTAAATTGGCAAGCTTCTCATAGTCAGACAGAATCTCTGAAATTGCATCATGTTTTTTTTGGGTCATACAAGCCTTGTTTCAAGTTGTTGAAAAACATCGTTTAATAATAGAGAACCTTTAAGTTGTTTAATCACCCGCTTCATTATTAAAAAACGATAAAATATAAGCGAACAAATATTAATTTCAATCATCGCAGGAGCAAAAATCGAATTAATTAATTACAAAGATATTGCATTGTTATTACAGCTACATTAATTTCTAACAGGAACCTATCGAATCGATTAGAAAACCGTTTTACAAAAAGATCGTAAAAGCAAAAATAATTGTGAATAAATGCCATCCAATTTACAGATAATAAACACAAATGCTTTTCTAAGAAAGCATATAAAAAATCTGAATATTCTTCAATTTACTCTTAATTCATAATTAATAATACTGTAATCGTTTTGTAATAGCGTTGATAAAACTTTGCACCATGTATAATCAGAAAAAATTCAAGATGAATAAATTTCGTTTTACCGCTCTAATGTTGATTTTTACATTTGCTCTTACAGCAAAAGCACAGGAACCAACGACCGAAGAAAAGATTACAGAATTAAAAGAAACAGTCAACGGGCTGTTAGAAAGATTGGCCACCGATGAAACCGATCTTCAGAAGCTTACCAAAATAAAGGTATCGGGCTACATGCAGGCACAATACCAATATTTTGATAATCCTGCCATTCAACCAAACAATTATTTCATGCTTCGTCGTGCTCGTGTAAAATTCACCTATGAAATGGTTGACGGTGTTAAATTTGTTCTTACTCCTGAATTCGTGCCTGGCAACCTGTCGGTTAAAGATGCATACGTAGTTTTAAACGATAGATGGACAAAAGCTTTTAGTGTATGGGCTGGTAAATTTAACCGTCCGAATTACGAAGTTGAATATTCATCAAGCAGCCGCGAACTTCCGGAACGCTCAACACTTATTCGCACATTGTATCCCAACGAACGTGCTATCGGGGCTAAGTTAGAATTCAACCCGCTTAACGTGCCGATTCATTTTCAGTTGGCAATACTTAATGGTGCCGATTTAATGACAATAAACAACGCTTCGGGAACAAACCTGAACACCACTGAAAACAAAGATTTCGACAACTATAAAGACATCATGGTTCGTGCATATTATAACCTACCATTAGGCAATTTTGGCGGATTGGATTTTGGTGCGCACGGTTACTTTGGTTCTCTTAAATCGAATACTTTGAAAACATTGAGCAGCGATTACACGACAATCGAAGATGTTAAAATTGGAGATGCAGTGAAACGTAACTGGATTGGTGGTGAATTCCAATTGTTTGCCGATGTACTTGGCGGTATGTCGATTAAAGGTGAATATATTGCCGGAAAAAACGCATCAATTGGTTATTCTCCGGTTGCAGCTGCCGGAACAACTGCTGCCATTCCGGGTGTTCCCAACTTCCAGAATAATTTTTCTGGCTACTACGTTTACTTCATCAAAAACTTAGGCGTTAAAAATCAATTCGCTTTCCGCTACGATTACTACGATCCAAATACCGATATCACAGGTAAAGACGTAACAATTACCAAATATTCATCTCCTGATGCCATAACTCTGAAGAGCAGAACAAGTGGTAAAAGCGACTTGGCTACTTCAACTTTCGGATTTGCATTACTTCATTACTTCGACGATAACTTAAGAGTATCACTTAACTACGAAATCGTTCAAAACGAAAAAGTAGGCACAGTAGGTGCATTAACCGAAGATTATACGAAAGCTGATGGCACCAAAGTAGTTAAAGGCTTGGACTACAGCAATGTACTTAAGCAGAATTTACTTACCCTGAGAATTCAGGCAAAATTTTAATTGAAGATTTAATACATATATAATTCGAATAAAAATGAAAGCAATAAATAGTAAAAAATTCGGAATCGTTCTTGTTTTTCTGGCATTGGCAAGTTTCGCCTTCACCCCTGCCCCCGAACGCATTACCGTTAAAGGATCGGACACTATGGTTATTTTGGCGCAGAAATGGGCCGAAGTTTATATGAAAAGCAATCCAAACTCGATTATTCAGGTAACCGGCGGTGGTTCTGGTACCGGTATCTCGGCATTGATTAACGGTGCTACCGATATTGCGAACTCGAGCCGTAAAATGAAACCAACTGAAAAGGAAAAACTTAAAGCAAGATACAATACATTAGGCGTTGAAGTTGCCTGTGCAAAAGACGGTATTACTGTTTACCTTCACCCTTCAAACAAGGTCAAAGAACTTTCGGTAAAACAGTTAGGCGATATTTTTAGTGGGAAAATTACTAACTGGAAAGAGGTTGGCGGTGCTGACCAGGCTATCAAATTATATGGTCGCGAAAACAGTTCAGGAACTTATGTTTTCTTTCAGGAAAATGTCGTTAAAGGCGATTACGCACCAAGTTGTCAGACTTTACCAGGAACTGCAGCGGTTGTAAATGCCGTAAAAAAAGATCCAAATGCTATTGGTTATGGTGGCGCAGCTTATGCCGAAGGAATCGAACTTTGTAAAGTGAAAAAAGACGATAAAAGTCCTGCATATTTAGCAACAGCAGAAACAATTAAAACCGGCGACTATCCCATTACCCGTTACTTGTTTATGTATCTAAGGAATAAGCCAACCGGAGAAATGAAAAAATATATCGACTGGATTCTTAGTCCTGAAGGGCAAAAATTAGTTGTTGAAACCGGCTACTTCCCTGTAAAATAATTACTTCTATATTTCCCGAGAATCGATTGCATTGAGTTTTTGAAGTTGTTAAATCAAATTATTGAAACAAAAACAATGAGAACAATGAATTTTAAAAAGTTCGGAATTATCGCGATTGTGCTTGGATTGATTTCATTTGGATTTAAACCCGCACCAGAGCGAATCACTGTAAAAGGTTCGGATACGATGGTTATTCTGGTTCAGAAATGGGCCGAGGTTTACATGAAAAGTAATCCCGATGCAGCCATCCAGGTAACGGGTGGTGGCTCTGGAACCGGAATTTCAGCTTTGATTAACGGAGCAACCGATATTGCCATTTCAAGCCGCAAAATGAAAGCCACTGAAATGGAAAAAATGAAATCGAAGTACAACACAATGGGCGTTGAAATTGCCTGTGCAAAAGATGGCATCACAGTTTATTTGCACCCTTCAAATAAAGTGAAGGAATTAACAATGCAACAACTAAAGCTGATTTTCAGGGGAGAGATTAAAAATTGGAAGGAAGTTGGCGGTGCCGACAAAAACATCAAATTATATGGCCGCGAAAACAGCTCCGGAACTTATGTATTCTTTCAGGAGCATGTTGTTGAGGGCGATTACGCTCCAAGCTGCCAAACTTTGCCAGGAACTGCTGCTGTTGTAAATGCCGTAAAAAAAGATGAAAACGGAATTGGTTATGGAGGTGCAGCTTATGCCGAAGGTATTGTTATCTGTAAAGTGAAAAAGGATGAAATGAGTCAGGGTGTTTTAGCTTCAGCAGAAACAATTAAAAACGACCAATACCCTATCAGCCGTTACTTGTTTATGTACACCAAAAATAGACCAACCGGCCAGTTGAAGAAATTCATCGACTGGATTTTAAGTCCGGAAGGGCAAAAATATGTTGTTGAAATGGGTTATTTCCCTGTAAAATAAAAAAGTGCTCATATTCCTGAATTCCTAAGTTAACACACAGGTTTCCGGGTTATTTGCTTGCAAGAGTACAAATTTTTCAACTATGACAAAAAAAGGGAAAAAATCAGCAGCTTCTAAGTCAGGCTTAATTGACATTACCCAAAAGAAATTCAGGTGGAGTGATTTTTTGGCGGAGAAAATTATAAAAAGCGTTGCTTTTCTTTGCATCACAATTATTGTTCTCATCTTTTTCTTCGTATTCAGGGAATCGGTGCCGATCTTCGCATCGGCAAAAACCCATGAACATACCGAGGCAACAGCGAGTTCTCCTGAAGTTCAGGAAACTTACGGAGAAGTTACCGATCAGTCTTCAGCACCTTTAGTTCAGGAGACCTATGGCGAAGTTACCGATCAATCATCCGAAGTTCAGGAAACTTATGGTGAAGTTGTGGACAGTACTGCCTCAAAATCGGCAGACGAAACTTATACTGTAAGTGCCGGAAGTGGATACGACGAAAACCAATCTGCTTTAAATACTTTAATGAGTAAGGATTGGTATCCGGTATCAGAGAAACCACGCTACGGTTTATTTGCAATAATCCTGGGAACATTCAAGATCACCATCATTTCTATCCTCTTTGCGGCACCTCTGGCCATACTTGCAGCATTGTATTCGGCTTCATTTGCCGGAAAACGCACAAAGGAAATAATCAAACCAACCATCGAGTTGCTTGCCGGTTTCCCTTCCGTGGTTATCGGATTTTTTGCCTTGATGGTTTTGGCTACATTTCTTCAGGATATTTTTAATTACGATACCCGCCTGAACTCCTTTGTTGGAGGGATTGCCATGGGAATTGCCGCAATACCAATTATTTTCACCATTGCAGAAGATGCCTTAACAGCCGTTCCTAAAACCTATAATGAAGCAAGTCTGGCGCTGGGAGCTTCAAAATGGCAAACTGCTTTTTTTGTGATCCTTCCGGCAGCAACTCCGGGAATTTTTGCCGCCATATTGTTGGGTATTGGTCGTGTATTCGGCGAAACCATGATTGCGCTGATGGCTACCGGAAATGCCGCCCAGATGGGGTTGAATCCTTTTGAATCGGTTCGTACTCTGGCCGCCACCATTGGCGCCGAAATGGCCGAGGTGGTATTTGGAGACACACACTACAACGTTCTATTCCTTATTGGATCCATGCTATTCATTTTCACATTTGTGATTAATGCTGTTGCAGAGTTTTATGTGAAAGGAAAATTAATGAAAAGAATACAGGGAAAATGATAAAAGATTTAAAAAAAGATATTAAAGGTATTCTGATCGAAGGACTTACACTTACTTCTGCCTTAGTAATTATTGCGATTGTTGTTGTAATGGTTACTGTAATCGTTATCGGAGGGAAAGATCAAATATCGTGGGAATTTCTAACCAGTTTCCCTGAAGAAGGAATGACTAAGGGGGGAATTTTCCCGGCAATTTATGGAACAGCTCTTCTTGTTATTATAATGTCGGTTGCAGCGGTTCCATTTGGGACAATCACTGCCATCTACCTTACCGAGTACGCTAAAGAAGAATCAATAATCGCAAAATCCATACGTTTTGCAGTCCGCACACTGGCTGTGATTCCATCAATCATTTACGGACTTTTTGGCCTCGGCTTTTTCATCAAGTTTGTGGGAACGCAAATGGATAACGCATTTTTGGGAGGCGAACTCAAATGGGGACAACCCAACATACTATGGGCAAGTTTAACCATGTCGCTGTTAACACTTCCTGTTGTAATTGTATCGGTTGAAGAAGCCCTGAAAACAGTTCCAAGAGATCTTCGTGCAGCCAGTCTGGCGCTTGGGGCAACAAAGTGGCAAACCATCTGGAAAGTGGTCATTCCGGGTTCAATTTCAGGAATTATGACTGGTACAATTTTGGCCGTGAGCCGCGGTGCCGGCGAAGTTGCTCCCATTCTTTTCACCGGGGCAGCTTATTACCTGGCCACACTTCCGGGTTCATTAAGCGACCAGTTTATGGTTTTAGGGTACCACATTTATGTTATGGCAACCCAATCGGCCAATGTTGACCAAACTTTACCCATTCAATTTGGAACAACTTTGGTGCTTTTAGCGCTTACATTTATCCTGAATATATCAGCCATCGTTTTAAGATATCGAATCAGAAAAAAGAAAACCAATTAATATGGCAATTGAAAAAATACATACAGAAAACATGTTTCTGCACTACGGCACAAAAATGGCCCTCAATAATATTTCCATGCAGATTCCTGAAAAAAAGGTAACAGCTTTTATCGGTCCTTCAGGATGCGGAAAATCAACATTTTTGCGAAGCCTGAACCGCATGAACGACTTGATCGACGGAGTTAAAATTGAAGGAAACATTTTAATTGATGGCATAAATATTTACGATAAAAACATTGACGTAGTAACTCTTCGAAAAAAAGTTGGAATGGTTTTTCAGAAATCAAACCCTTTTGCAAAGTCGATTTATGAAAACGTGGCTTATGGTCCGAGAATTAATGGTGTAAAAGACAAAAAACAACTCGACGAAATCGTTGAAACAGCATTAAAGAATGCCGCCATCTGGGACGAAGTGAAAGATCGCCTGGGTGATTCGGCCATGGGTCTTTCGGGCGGACAACAGCAACGTTTGTGCATTGCCCGCACGCTGGCCGTTAATCCCGAAATTGTGCTGATGGACGAACCCGCCAGCGCACTCGACCCCCTTTCGACCTCGAAAATTGAAGAGTTGATTGTGCAACTGAAAGAGAATTACACCATCGTTATTGTAACCCACAATATGCAGCAGGCTGCCCGAATCAGCGACAACACCGCATTTTTTTACCTGGGCGAGCTGATTGAATACGACAAAACCCGGAAGATTTTTACCAATCCGGAGAAAAAACAAACCGAAGATTACATTACCGGAAGGTTTGGGTAGAATATTGTTACGAGTTGCGGGATACGGGTTACTGGTAAAAATATAACACGCAAACTCGGAACACGAAACTCGCAACAACACATTAGTCCTTCAGTAAATTCAATCCTTATCAACACGTATGGAAAACCACAGAATATTCGACGCAGAACTGGAAAAGCTATCACGCAAAGTGGTACAAATGTGCTCGCAGGTGAATGAGCAGATCAACGATGCGCTGACTGCCCTGAAAAATTATGACCTGAAACTGGCTCGCAAAGTGATCAACGAGGACCATGTGATTGACACGCTCGATGTGAAAATCGACAAACTTTGCCAGAAGATTTTTGCGCTTCAGCAGCCGGTTGCCCACGACTTGCGATATATTTTATCAGCGCTAAAAATCAACAATGACCTCGAACGGGTAGGCGATCATGCGGTGAACATAGCCAAACGCATCGAACCGCTCGATGATTACCGCCAGTTGGTCGCCGATTTAGGCGTAGATCGGGTTGCCGCCGAAACCTCGCTGTTGTTTTCTGATGTCGTAAAACTTGTAGAATCGCACGACCTGAAGTATTGCAGTGAAATTTACCACCGCTCGGCCAGCCTAAAAGAAGGTTGCGAAGCCATCGCTGAACAAATACTGACCGAAATGATGCACAAATCGGAAGTGGTAGTGGTAGCCTCAAATATTCTCATCATTGTGAATCTGTTGGAACGTATTGCCAGCTATTCCAATAACATTGCCGAGTCGATCACTTTTGTTGAAGAAGGCGAAATTGTGAAACACCGTAAGAAAAGGGAGTAATCCCACAAAGACTTGGTCTTTTATAAAAAACACATTGGGTCAAATAATCAGGATAGTTTTATAAAAATAAAAATGCTTCAGCAGTCGATTGCTGAAGCATTTTTTATGTGGCGAAA
>Ga0172367_10005463_pt1 | contig 15346 bp, 9 predicted proteins | sample Lak10m_FD_114542 | JGI IMG/M metagenome (GOLD analysis project Ga0172367, IMG submission 114542) | Freshwater microbial communities from Kabuno Bay, South-Kivu, Congo - kab_022012_10m | ecosystem: Environmental > Aquatic > Freshwater > Lake | place: Democratic Republic of the Congo: South-Kivu... | reverse complement strand
TTGGGGGAAATCGGCATGAACATGATGGCGTATCAGTATGGTGGCGACATCATGATTGTTGATTGCGGGCTCATGTTCCCTGAACCTGACATGCTTGGGATAGATTATGTTATTCCCGATATCAGCTGGCTGCGTGAGCGTGCTGATCAGGTTTGCGCCATCTGTCTTACCCATGGGCATGAGGATCACATTGGTGCGCTGCCGTTTGTATTGCAGGAGTTGAACGTGCCGGTGTATGGCACGGCGTTGACTCTCGGATTACTGGAAGGGAAACTGAAGGAATTTGAATTGGATTCGACCGTTGACTTGCGAGTCGTCAAACCCCGTGATCTGGTCGGAATAGGCGCTTTTCATGTTGAATTTCTACGGGTTGCCCATTCCATAGTTGACGGCTGTGCCCTTGCCATCCGCTCACCTGAAGGGGTGGTCATCCACACCGGAGATTTCAAGATTGATCATACGCCGATAGACGGAGAACTGACAGATCTCCCATCATTTGCCCGATACGGCGAGGAGGGGGTGCTGGCGCTACTTTCCGATTCAACCAATGTTGAGCGGGAAGGTTTTACCCTCTCGGAAAAATATGTTGGCGAAGCGTTTGCCGAAATTTTCCCCCATTGTGAAGGGCGTATCATCGTCGCTGCTTTTTCCAGCAGTATTCATCGCGTTCAGCAGGTGGCTGATGCCGCACTCAAATGTGGGCGAAAGATTTTGCTCAATGGCAGATCCATGGTTGCAAATGTTCGCATAGCGCGCCAGCTTGGATATCTCCATATTGATGACGACCAGTTCATGGAACTGCGGGAGCTCCCCCATACTCCGCGAGAACAGGTCTGCATGATAACCACCGGCAGCCAGGGGGAACCACGCTCATCTCTCATTCGTATTGCCATGGATGACCACAAGCAGATAAAGCTGGAAGAAGGTGATACAGTCATCCTCTCATCCCGTGTCATTCCGGGGAATGAGCGAACCATATCACATCTGATCAACCATCTATACCGTCGTGGAGCCGAGGTGTACCATGAAAAAGTATCAGAAGTACATGTCTCTGGTCACGCCAGTCAGGAAGAGTTGAAACTTGTGCTCAACCTTGTTAAGCCTCGTTTTTTCATACCGATACATGGTGAATACCGTCACCTGATAACTCACAAAAAACTTGCCATTAAGGTTGGTATCCCGCCAGAACGCTCCATTCTGGCGACAAACGGCGAAATGATCTCCTTTTATTCTGATACCGCTGCCATTGTGGAAAAGGTTGAGTCAGGCAGGGTTTTTGTTGATGGCAAAGGTGTTGGTGATGTGGGGAATGTGGTGCTCAAGGATCGCAGGCACCTCTCCGAAGATGGCATGGTCGTGGTGATTATAGGAGTAAACAAGGAAACAGGCGATGTCATCCATGGACCTGATATTGTGTCGCGCGGTTTTGTTTTTGAGGATGAAAGTCAGGCGTATCTGGAAACAGCCCGCTGTGTGGTGCTTGATGCGCTGGAGGAACTCAATAGTGAAATGCGATGTGACAGTGAAGAGGTTAATGCCACAGTGAGACAGGTTTTGCGCAGGTTTTTCAAAAAAACCATTGAACGTCGACCGGTTATCCTGCCGATGATTCTGGAAATGTAAATCAGGCTTTTTTGAAACGTTCATTCAGCGGAAAAATTTCTCCATTTTCTGAAAAACAGCTTCAGATATCCCTGTGGTAATTTCTGTGTCAGGAAGTGACTTGATGAATTTTCTCCCATACCCCTTGGTGACAATACGCCGGTCAAGAATCAACACTGCACCTCGATCTTCATGGCTGCGGATCAACCGTCCGAATCCCTGCCGAAACTTGATAACTGCCTGAGGGAGTGAAAATTCCCGGAATGCGTCCCCCCCATCGGCTTCGATTTTTTCCGATCTAGCTTGCTGCACCGGTTCTGTCGGTACCTGAAACGGCAGACGAACAATTATCACAAGCCGCAACGCCTCCCCTTTCACATCAACCCCTTCCCAGAATGAATCAGTGCCGAACAGTACTCCGTTACCTTCTTTACGAAAATGTGCCAGCAGAGTGTGGCGATTAGCTTCCCCCTGTTTGAAGGTCGCCAGTCCGAGACGCTTCAGATCCGGAGCAAGAGCAGAGTAGACACGGTTCAGCAGATCATATGAAGTAAAAAGGATAAAGGCGCCACCTTTGGAAATGGCTACTGCTTTCAGTATATGTTCTTCCAGCGCCTGGCGGAATCCTTTAACAGTCGGCTCTGGCATATCGTCAGGCACTGCCACAAACACTTGGGAATGGTAGGCAAATGGAGATGGGAGTTGAAGCTCATGCAGTCGTTTTTTTGGCAGGAGACCAAACCCGGCGCGCTTCTTCAGATAAGCAAAATCTCCGCCGACCGTGAGAGTCGCAGATGTAACGATGACCGTTTTCAGTTTGTCCAGGATAGTCTCTTTGACATGGGTTGAAATATCAAGCGGCGCAGCGCACAGTTTTGCCTGATTTCCCCATTGGCTTGATGAGGTTTCGATCCAGCGGCAATACCCCTCACTATTGTTGATTATGAACAGCAAAGCATCGCTTAGCGCCTGCAGACGCCCTTCAATGCCGCCTATATCAAGCAGGTTGTCAGCCAGCTTTTCTTTCAGTTTGTCAGGAAGGTCGGCGCAGCGTCGCTGCAAGGTCCGCATTGCGGAAGCATAATCGCCAATTCCGTCGGCAACCCCTTGAACTCGTACGCACAGCTCTTGCCAGAAAGGTTTTTTCTCCGTTGCTTCCGTGATGCGCAGTTTCCCTTCATGTCCGTTTTCGGAAGCTGTTTCCCGGTCAACGGTCTGGGCAAGCCAATCCATTGCCTGATCAGTCATAAAGCCAAGATCGTGACTTTTGGGGATCAGAATGGTTTCCAGGATAGCTGACAGTTCCGTGTATAGAGCATCCATGCTGTCTGGCAAGCCGTGGGTCAAGCGGGTCAAAATAATTTGTAACAGCCCGACCTTGTTAGCTTTCGGCGGCACAAGACGATGGAGTTGTTTCAGGATGGTACTGCGTGAGACGGTTAAGGAAAGATGGCTGGTTGCCACATCTTCCAGGTGGTGCCCCTCGTCAAAAATCAGGCGGGTAAAGGGGGGGAGTATGGCTGTTGCGTCGTAGCCGGTCTCTTTTCGCACAACGAAATCGGACAGGAGCAGGGCGTGATTAACCACCAGAATTCGGGCTGAAGATGATTCGCGGCGTGCGCGGTAGAAAAAACAGCGATTGAAGAACTTGCACTGTGAGCGGTTGCATTGATCCGCTTCACAACATACATTTTCCCATGTGGATGCTCGTGGGGTGACAGCCATATCGCTCTTGCAGCCATCTTTAGCTCCCTTGCTCCATTCGATGATGCTGGTCAGCTCCTGTGTCGACTCGTCAGGGAAAAGGGACGGTTCAGCTTCGGCGTGGTCCAGCTTACGGAGGCAGGCGTAATTGCCCCGCCCCTTAACCAGCACCGCTTTGAAATCAAAGCCGGTGTTGCGTGCCAGAAAAGGGAGGTCTTTTTTTATCAACTGTTCCTGGAGATTGATGGTGTTGGTGGAGATGACGATGCGCTGGTTGTTGCGAATGCTCCATAAAATTGCCGGAATGAGGTATGCCAGTGATTTTCCTGTCCCTGTCCCTGCTTCCACCAAGGTTACCTGATCATGATTGAACGCTTCTGCCACGCTGCACGCCATGCGCAGCTGCTCGTCCCGCTGCTCATACCCCTTGAGATGCGACATCATGCCGTTCGGCGCAAAAATTCCCCGTATTTCATCGAGTGAAAGCAGTTCACCCTTTTGCTCGGTGTGAGGTTCAACCACGCTGTACCAGCGATTGCAATCGTTGTTGACGATTGCAAAGCCGATCCCCTGATTACCGCATACAGAGGCTATATCCATATCAGCAGCAGAAGGTTCCAGAATTCCGGAAGGGTGGTTGTGGATGACAACATCGCCGCAGGAAGCGCGGCTTATGATGGCCGGCACGGCAACTTTTGAGCCCCGGGCGATCGCCTCAACCTCGCATACGATGCCGTCAATGTTGCAGACCCCGATAAAGAAGACCTCATTGCCGCGGGCAGCTTTTATTTCATGGCGCATGAGGAGGAGCGCGTCGTCAGTACAATGTTTATTCATGGGTGTGCTTGATTAGTTCAATCCTTTGCGAATCTGATATAACTCCTCCATATCAAGTCCGTTTTTCTCGTAGTATTCGCGCTCAAGCTCTTCTACATAAAAGCGGTCGAGTCCTGAATTTTCCAGGAAATCCTCACGCAGCCCCACATTGCGATCAGCTATGATTGCCGGCAACAGTGAGTGGAGGTACATTGCCTCTTTCTTGATTGTGAAGATGATTTCGTTGAAAAGGTGATCCGGGACATCATCTTTGATCCGTTTTTTTGTTTTCAGCTCCTCGACAACTTCACGCTTGAGCGCTTCCTGGTCGGCTTTGGTGCTGAATTTTGAGTAGAAATTTCGAATGCGGTCACGAACATACTCCAATAGTACCAGAGAGATTCTCTCTTCCTGATCAATTGCCGACAGCTGTTCATGTAGCGCCGCAATGGTTTCAGTCCGACCTTCGATTCCCTTCAGACCGTCAAGCAGTGTAGTTACCTTGCGCCTCCCAAATTTCCCCAAATAGGCATTGCCGAAAAGATCCTTTATGAACAGCTCGTCAAAACAGTTCTCCTTCAGGTTATTGAAAGCGGCGCGATGCTCCAGCAAACCTTGCAGCATTTCTTCCGTAACCCGGACGTTTTCCATGAAGGCAAGCTGGCTTATGAGGTTTGAAACAGAGTCAAAGCGATCCAGATATGTAATGATATAGGAAAAGCCGTCAATGAGGGAAGGGTCAGCTCCATCCCTGATTTTTTCATCACAATCTTTGCTTGCGTCAAGCATGATCTGGTCAAAGGTATGGTCACGATTTTCAACAGCTTTTTTCTTTGAGCGGATCAGCGCAAGCATGTCACGCTGGTCAACTCTGCTTTCAATATCCTTTTCTTTCAGGAAAATACCTTCCAGCACTTCCCGGGTTGCGGCAATGTAATCGGCTTCTTCCGAGTCAAGGAGGTTACGTCCCTTTTTGAGCATTTCGTCAAGCGTGTAAAACAGGGCACCGGGGATTTTATTGCGGACTGACAAGGTTTTTAATCGTGTGAGACGGGCATTGTCAAGATGGCTTATTCCACCTTTAAGATTACAGGTCAGAAGTATGTTTCTGTATTCATCCACAATCCGCTTGTTGGCAGGGTGACGATACATGACATCAATACGCATCCTTTCCTGCTGGTAGCGGTCTATTTTATATTTTGTGGCTATTTCAACCAGTCGTGAAAAGTCCTCATCGGATATTTTTTTATTGCGGAAGTATAAAGTTCGGAACAGATCCCGATATTCCTGATGGTAACGGTTTATCAGTTTTATTACGAAAAGTTGTGCGTCATCATCCTGTAACAGGGGGAATATTTCGGATATAAGAATGTCGTCCCGCTCCTCTCCAACTGCTTCAGAGCGTTTGATAACTTTGCCAAGCCTTTTCACCAGCTCTTCCTGTTGGTTTTTCAGTTTGCGGGATAGGAGGGAGGAATGGACAAAAAAGAAATAGTTACAGACGGCGTTTCCTTCAAAAAAGATGTTTTCGTAACTTTCTTCGCCTGTTGTGCGATCGCTGAATGTAAGATTGCCCCCTGCATCGTCAGATCTGGCTCCATACATTACCAGTCGATTAATGATTTCCGGTTTGGCAAGGTCGGAGGACGGTTGGTCAACTCCAAACATATATTCGCAAAAATAACCGCCATTCCCCTGGTAGGTGATTCCTTCGGAGCCGATGATGAATTCGTTTCCAGGGGAAAATATGCGTAGTTGGCTTTCATCCTGAACGATGTTGAAAAAATAGCGCTGATAAGCTTCATTGCCAATAACCATGGCAAAATATTCTACCCGCGCTCCCGCCTGCCCATGAAGCCTTATATCCTTGTGCATAGTCTTTCCCCGTTGATCTGACAACTTTCAAATGTCATTCCATCGTATGCAAACTCATAGCCAGATGGTAACCTGCTACCTTCGGAAAATAGCACATCGTGTGTGAGGTGTGTCAGCACAATCTTACTTGCATTCAGCGCCCTTGTTGCTGCAATAGCGGTTTCTACATTAAAATGTGATGGATGAGGATTCCAGCGCAGACCATCAATTATGAGTAGTTCAAGGTTCTGAAGCAGTGGCAGTGAACTGTCCGGAATAGCGTTGCAATCGGTCAGATAGGCGATATTGCCGATTCGGAACCCGAGTGACTCTGTTTTGCCGTGAATCAACGGTACAGGCGTAACAGTTTTTCCGAAAAGATCAAAATCTCCCTGTATTTCATGCGCATCCAGAAGAGGTGTGTACCCCGAACCTTCGATTTCATTGAAAATATAACCAAAACCTTTGAATAATGTTTCCAGTGTCATTGAGGAGGCAAAGCACGGTACAATTTCCTTGTGAAGAAAGTGAAACCCTCGAAGATCGTCAATGCCGTTGACATGGTCGGCGTGTGCATGGGTAAATAGAACGGCGTCAACATGTGAAACTTTTTCCCGCAGCATCTGTTGACGTAGATCTGTTGAGGTGTCAATGAGAATGTTATGATTGTTATATCGCAGTAAAAGGGACGCTCTTGAGCGCACATCCCGCAGATCGTTTGACATGCATCCGCGACAGGAACATCCGACCATCGGTACCCCTGTGGATGTTCCGCTGCCAAGAATGGTAATTTTTATGCTCACAGGTCGAATCCTCTGGGATCTAAAAATAACAGAAGCAGAGAATACAGGCAAGGTCGGATTTTAATCTAAATGTTTTTGATTTCAGCAGCATGCTTTATGTGTATAGTTAGTTTCCATCCGGGGAAATATCGGTACGAAGTTGTCGCTGAACAGTGTCCGCAAGGAGATCAAGTATGAATCAGATAACAATCCACACAGCATCATGGCTGCTCAATCCAGGCGCAAAACCTGTGGCAGGAGGGGGGGTGGCGATACAGGATGGCATAATAATAGCCACTGGCAGTTATAAAGAACTAAAGAGCGTTTTCTCCGCATCGATTATTGACCACCCCGGCTGTGCGATTATTCCAGGTTTTGTCAATTCGCACACCCATCTTGAGCTGACCCATTTTCCTTCCTGGCGTGAACAAAACGGTATGGGATATGCCCCCAGAAGTTTTGTCGACTGGATTATCCAGCTGATTAAAATTAATCGCGGGCTTTCACCCAAGCAGCTGCAGAACTCCATTAAAGAGGGAATGCTTAAATCACTTTATTCCGGGACTACAACCGTTGGCGACATTTTGAGCCGTTACGAACTCCTATCGTGCTACGAATCGTCTCCACTTTCCGAAAGGATTTATTTTGAACTTCTCGGTTATGACCCGACCCTTTTCAAAAAACGACTGACGGATGCTTTGACATTAACAGAGAGCATTTCAGCCGATTTTGCATGTTCACCGGCGCTTTCTCCCCATGCAGCATATACAATTGCTGAAGAACATTTGCCATTAATTTGTGAATCAGCAGCAAAACGCCGACTTCCACTTGCCATACATATTTCTGAATCGGAAGAAGAGACCTCTTTCATGTTTGACACAACCGGCAGAATAGCCGGAGAACTTTATCCTCTCACCGGTTGGAGCGAATATCTGATGTCGGCGCGCCGTTGCAGTGCGACAGATTTTTTTGATAGAAACGGGTTGCTAACAGAGAAAACCATTGCCATTCATTGCGTACACCTGACGCTTGCGGATGCCGAAAAAATAAAGGAGAGGGGAGCGTCAATCTGTCTTTGCCCTCGTAGCAACGAACAGCTCGATGTGGGGATTGCGCCGGTAGCGCTCTTCAAAAAGCTCGGTATTCCGTTGGCGCTTGGCACGGACTCGCTGGCAAGTAATGATTCGCTATCATTATGGGATGAAATGCGCTTTGCGCTTGATGTTTTTAAAGGGGTTCTTTCACCGGAAGATCTGTTTGCAATGGCGACTGCAGGGGGCGCCAGGGGGCTCGACCTTTCAGATAGCCTCGGCTCGCTTGATGTCGGAAAAAGGGGGAATTTTCAAATCATTGAATTGAAGCAAAACATCAAAGAAGGAAGCCTTCTTGAAAGCTTGATCGAAAACGGTGAAACCGGGGGAGTATATGTCGCCGGGGAGTGTGTGGTAGCGCAATAATGATAATTTTAAGAGTATAATTCCTTGTTACAAATGAGAGATGCCATGAATTGGAAAAGGGGTGCTTTTCAGCACCCCTTTTATCATTCTCTCCACACCTGACGTTAGCATTAAGGGCCTCCGGCGAGTTCCTTAATGGGGGAAATCGGTATGACATTTCAGGCAAATCCCGCAAAGGGGCAGCACACCATGCCAGGGAGCGACTTCCTTTTATATTTAGCATTCCGCCCGGGCGCTGCAACTAACGGGCAGGGTAGAGAGAACAATCAACAATGTAGCTTATGATTTATTATTACACTTCTACCGTATGGAATTCAACCACTTTTCCCCTTTTAGTTTGCATTCAATTTTAAAGCGGATATAATCCCAACCGCTATAATCATAACTTTTCAACCCGGAGTTTCCGGATAGAAACCAATATACTACGGGTTTAGCCCGTCTGAAAGGCTGTCGCAAGAAATGGATAAAAAAGTAAGCAAAAAAATGTTGATTAATGTGGTGCATCCCGAGGAAGCGCGTGTCGCCATTGTCCACGACGGACGGCTGATGGAGCTGAATATCGAGATCACCGGCAAGGAACAGATCAAAGGAAATATCTACAAGGGTGTTGTGCTGCGGGTTGAACCTAGTCTGCAGGCGGCTTTTGTTGATATTGGTCGTGCAAAACCAGGTTTTCTGCAGATGGGTGAGCTACACTCCGACTATTGGCAGTGGCGCGATGACATCCCGGAGGATCAGCGCAAACGCCGCCCCCGTATCCAGGAAGTGCTGCGTCGAGGACAGGAATTGATGGTGCAGGTGGAAAAGGATGAGCGGGATCATAAAGGGTCGGCGCTCACCAGCTACGTTTCCCTGCCAGGTCGTTATATGGTTATCATGCCAGGTGGTGACGCCAAAGGAATCTCCCGCAAGGTTGAGCAGGAAGGGGAGCGGAAAAAGCTGAAGGAGATTGTTGCAGGAATGAACATTCCAGAGGGGATCGGCTATATCATCCGCACCGAGGCAGTCGGTCGTACTCCGGAAGAGATCACCAAAGATTTTGAAAATCTGCTGGAACTGTACGAAAACATCAAACAGCGCGCAACAGAAATTAATGGTGCTGGCGAGGTATACCAGGATAAGGGGCTGATCTGTCGCTTTATCCGGGATTATTTTTCAGACGACATTGATGAGGTGCTTGTTGACAGCAAGGAAGCGTATCGTGACGCGAAAGAGTACTTCCGTGAGACCATGCCTAAATGTGAAAAGCTGGTCAAACAGCACAAGGAAAAACGTCCTATCTTTTCACGATTTCAGCTGGAAGAGCAGATAGATCAAATCTACGAAAAACGGGTTGCCCTCCCTTCTGGTGGATATCTGATTATTGAGCCGACCGAAGCGTTGGTCAGTGTCGATGTCAACTCCGGTAAATCGAGCGGTGAACGGGGGATTGAGGAAACCGCATTCAAAACAAATCTGGAAGCTGTTGAGGAAACGGCTCGCCAGCTCCGCTTGCGCGACCTTGGCGGACTGATTGTCATCGACTGCATAGATATGCGGGAGAAAAAACATGACATAGAGGTTGAAAGAGTTCTGAAACAGGCGCTTAAAATAGACAAGGCGCGGGTGAATGTGGGAAGAATCTCCGAATTCGGTATGCTGGAAATGTCGCGACAGCGCATTGCCAAAACACTAAACGATGCCATTCATCTGGAATGCCCCCATTGCGAGGGAAGGGGCAAAGTAAAATCGGTCGAAGCAATGGCGGTTTCTTTCCTGCGCAAAGTACACGGTGCAGCAGCCAAGGGGACGGTGTCAGAGGTGCATGGCGGACTTCCGCTGGAGGTTGCCTATTATCTGCTGAACCGTAAAAAGCGTGAATTGATCCAGATCGAAAATGATTATGACATCAAGGTGACGGTGAAGGGGAAAACATCCTTCCTCCTCAATCAGCTGGAGCTGGAAATCGTCAAACGGGAAAAAATCAGGGAAGAAGAAACGTCTGACATTAAGGAAAAAATTATTCCCCCGTCAGCTATCAAACAAGAAGCAGCCATCGCCCCTGAAACATTAGAATCGGAACCTGAAGCAACAGCGATAGCTGAAACAGATGGAGCAAAAAAACGGAAGCGCCGGCGCAAGAAAAAGAAACCGGCTACCGGAGAAACAGAACCGGGAACAGCGATTGAAACAAACAATGACGAAGCTGCTGCGGATCTTCAGGAAGCAGTGGTAGAAACAGAACTTCAGGAAGTTGAATCAACCACAACCGGTGAAACTGCTGCCAAGAAGAAACGGAAACGCCGTCGTAAAAAACCGACCCGTAAACCGGAAGAGGGGCTTGCGACAGAATCTGGAGAAGCTGCAGCTGCAGACGATACTGTCGCGGATATGCCTGTAGCAGCCGAACCTGCTACCGCTGATACTACATCTGAAAAACAGGACGCTCCGAAAAGGAAACGTCCACCACGGAAAAGAAAACCGGCAGCTACAAAGGTTGATGTAACCGATGCGCATGATGAAATCCGACCGGTAGCTGTTCAGACAGTAGAGCCGGTTGAGCTAATTCAGCCGGTCACTCCACCTAAAAAAAGTGGCAGAAAGAAACCGACGGCAACTGCTACCGAAGAAACTGCGGCTGAAACAACTCCAGTTCAGGAGATCTTGCCGGTCAAAAAGAGAGCACCATCTCGCAGCGCTAAAAAAGCTGTTCCTGCTGAAGGGGCAGCTGCTCCTGATGAACAGAGCATGACTCAACCGGAACCGATCATAAAACCAAAGCCGCGCAGTAGGAAGAAAACAGCGGCATAAGAAAATTCTGGCAGACAAACATCGACGCCGGTTCTGATCCCAGAACCGGCGTCGATGTTTCAGCGTTATACTGATTTATTCGGGGTTAACCAACGGCTGTCTTCGACAGCCGCCGGAACGCCGATGCTTTGATCGCAGCAAATACCGTAGTTCCTTCCACCACTCCGAGTTCCCGGGCTGCATCCGGGACAATTTCCGCCACAAGCCGCCCACCGCCGCACGTCAACTGTATCCCCAGCTTGCGACCGCTTTGAAACATGCTTTCCACAGAGCATTCCAGCAGGTTACGGGCGCTGATTGCCTCTGGATGCCGTTTAAAAAGGATAATATCCTTTGAAGAAAGTTCGAACAGACCGCTCGCCGTATCTGAGTTGCCAGCCGACAGTAGCATCTCGCCCCCTTCCCACCGGTATGCGCACATCCCTTGCCGTTCCGTCATGGCATCAAGCTTTAGCAGGTTGATATAACCGACAGGGGTATCCCCCATACGATTTCTTGCCAACTGTTCGCTGTCGGTACAGGCAGTGACCTCACCCTTTTCCAGAGCCAGCACCGTGTCGGTCATCAGCCGCATTTCCACCAGCGAATGGGAGATAAACAGATAGGGGATGCCAAACTGTTCGCTGACACTTTTAAGATACGGAATGATTTGAAAGCGGAGTTCATCATCCAGGGCGGAAAGTGGCTCATCCATAAGCAACAATCGCGGATTAGAGAGAATGGCGCGTCCCAGGGCAACCCTCTGCTTTTCTCCCCCTGATAGTGAGGTGACAGCGCGATTAAGAAGGGGATCAAGCTTTAATACCGAAACCAGCGTGTCAAAATTGACGGTGCGATATTCAACCGGACAGCGTTTGTATCCATAAAGCAGGTTATTGTGGACATTCAGATGCGGAAACAGGCAGTGTTGCTGAAAGACCATCGCAATGCGGCGCTGTTCCGGACGGATGTCTATTCCCTGCGAGCTGCTGAAAAGAGATTCGCCATCCAGAATTATTTCACCGGCATCAGGCTTTACAAATCCCGCCAGCATACTGACCAACGTCGATTTTCCGCTCCCCGATTTGCCAAAAATTCCGATCTGCTCGCCGCTTAAGGCAACATCAGCCGAAAGCTGAAAATCAGGGAATTTTTTTTGTACCTTCATGGAAAGCTTCATATCAATCTCTTTTCCTGTTATCAGAGCGCCAGAGATAAAGAGCCAGTAATACAAGGAATGAGAAAGCGAGCATAATCGCCGCCATACGGTGAGCCTGGGAGTATTCCAGCGCCTCCACATGGTCGTAAATCTGGACTGATGCAACACGGGTTACACCAGGGATGTTACCGCCAATCATCAGCACGACACCAAACTCTCCGACAGTATGGGCAAAAGTAAGAATAGATGCAGTCATAAAACCACGCCTTGAAAGTGGCAGAGCTACGCTGAAAAAGGCGTCCAGCTTCGATGCGCCGAGCGTTGCGGCAACCTGGAGCGGGCGCTCGCCGATTGCTTCGAAGGCATTTTGAAGCGGCTGCACCATAAATGGGAATGAGTAGAAGACCGACGCCACCACCAATCCCCAGAAAGTGAATGGTAGCGTTTCAATTCCCAATGCTTTGGTTAAATCTCCGACCGGACCGTTTGGTCCCATGGCAAGGAGCAGATAAAATCCGAGCACCGACGGCGGTAGCACCAATGGCAGTGCCACCACTGCGCCGACGAGTCCCTTGAACCAAGACCTACTGTGAGCCAGCCACCAGGCGACCGGTGTGCCGATCAATAGAAGAATGGCCGTGACAACACCCGCAAGTCGTAATGTCAGCCAGATCGCTTGTAGATCACCGTCAGACAAAATCACAGCATCTCCTTCCTTATTTGCTTGCAGTTTCGCCCGGCAGCACAAAACCGTATCTGGTCATGATCGACCGGGCTTTTTTTGACCCCATATAGTCGGCGAATTTCTTCACCAGCGGCTTGTTGGCGCCGAGCTTGGTGATGATGAATCCCTGCTCCAGCGGGTTATGCAGTTTATCGGGGATCAGGTAATATCCTCCCTTTTTCGCCAATTCCGGGTTGACCGCCAACGACAGGGCGATGATCCCGATCTGGGCATTTCCGCTCTGGACATACTGGGCGGTTTGAGCAATGTTCTCTCCAAATACGAATTTCGCTTGCAGCTTGTCCCACAAGCCCGATGCCTTCAGCGCTTCTTCGGCCCGCTTACCGTAGGGGGCGTGCTTCGGGTTGGCTATGGCAATTTTCGTAATTTTGGGATCGCTCAAATTTGCAAGTGTCATTTTAGTAGCATTGAGGCTGTTGCTCCAAAGAACAATTCTTCCAACAGCGTACGGTTTCACCTCGGAAGCCGCCATGCCTGCTTTGGCAAGTTCTCTTGGGTATGCAATGTCTGCCGAAAAGTAAATATCAAACGGCGCTCCATTTTTTATTTGAGTATGAAACTTCCCTGAAGAACCGTAGGTCACGTTAAGTTCATTGCCTGGATGCTCTTGCTTGAAACCGGTGATAATTTCATCCATGGCGAATTTAAGGTCAGCAGCTGCGGCGATGGTTATTTTTTCAGCATGGGCAGCGGTGGAAAAAAATAGGGTGAGGAATATTGAGATGAATATTCGTTGCAGCTTCACGGGATTGCTCCTTTGTATATAATGTCGGCAGACAGGGGACTTCACAAACTGTGCCAGCATTATTATTCAACCCGGAACGTCAGAATTCGCGGCGGAATCCGATATGAAACGCAACATCAGGCGCTGTTGCCACGGCAACATCCTCGGAAACGCCAATATCAAGCAGTCCAAGTGCTCCGAGCTTCAGGGTGCCGCCAGTTGTAAGCATCAGAGAATTTGAAACAAGCTCGGTCAAGTCACTTCCGTGATACAGGGGGGAATGCCCGTTCAGTTGGACCTTTAAGGATATCCATGATGCCGGGCTCCACCCTGTTCCGACTGTGCCAAAGAACGCAAGCCGGTTCTGCTGATCAGGCAGCACGTCACCCCTGGTCATCCCGAGTATTCCGAATGAGCCAAAAACTCCTGTTGTTCCATATCCTCCGTAACGATTGTGTGAAGCTGCCAGCGAAAGAGCCAGGTCGCTGCTGCCGCTCCCTGCAAGGATCCCGCTGTCACCGGTCGGAAGCTTGAGATCTCCCCGCAGTGCGAGTGAGGTACGGGATTTCTCGGTTAGTGTGTCGAAAAGCTGCATTCCTCCAAATAATGAAATATCCCCGACTGCCGTGTCGCTACGGGTCATGTTCAGTTTTTGGACACCGTCTTTTCGATAGGTATAGGAAATTCGGTTTTTGGGAGTTGAAGTCCTTTCCCCCTGCGGCAGCGAGAATGCGTCATGCCAGTTGATAATAAACTGATCAAGAAATCCGCCCCCCTGATTTACCACCGGAACAGCTACGCCTGCCTCAAAACGTTCTCCGAAGCCGTACCGGACGGATGCTGTTACCCTAGTCGTTTCACCATCAAGGGAAATCCGCTCTCGCAAGTTTTGGTGGCTGGTGGAGGAACTGGCACTGTCAAGGGAGATGTTCGCTACATGTTTACCCGTTTGCGTGATGCGAGCAGCTGATTCTGATGGAAGTCCATATATCTGAACAAGCGGGCTTTGATTGGTGACCCTAAAGGGAACGATATCCATTCCCCCGGCATTGGAAATAAGCGGAAAGGCAAATAGCAAGCAGATTAAAACAAATATGCTGGCTTTATTCATTTCTGTTCAACCTGCTCAACCAACTGGACAATGCCGTCTATCTGATTGATTGTGCCGGCACGGTATCGGTCAACCACATCGGCCAGGAGGGAAACACCGTCCATGATTGTCTTGCTGTCAGCCGCATTATCGGCTATCAGCGCATCAACCTTGCCAACCGCTTCAACAGCTTGGGTAAGGACTGAAATATGGCGCGAGGCATCTTCCTTGAGCATGCGTGTCCGTTCATTGTCTTCCATGACGCTTTTCAGGTAGAGTCGGTTCCCTTTTGCCTGTTCCTGGGCAGAGGAATTGACACGGTGTGCCAGTTCCCTCATATGTTCCAGATTGTTGACAATCAGCTTGGTTCCTTCCTGCTGGTGTTCCGTAGCAAGGGTAATCTGCCGCACGCGCTCCAGATTCTTTTCCGATTCTTCACTGATGCTCTGGATACCGGTTGTTTGCTCATTGGTTTCAAGGGCAATCTGCGCCACCATCTGTGATGCCTCTTCTGCACTCTGCTCAATGGTTGTCAAGGCAGCATTGGCAAGCTGGGAAATCTTTACCCCCTCCTTTGCCTTGTCTTTCCCTTGGGAAACAGAACGTTGTACGGCTGCTGTTTCTTTCTGGATGTTGCGCACCAG
>Ga0172367_10005462_pt1 | contig 15348 bp, 11 predicted proteins | sample Lak10m_FD_114542 | JGI IMG/M metagenome (GOLD analysis project Ga0172367, IMG submission 114542) | Freshwater microbial communities from Kabuno Bay, South-Kivu, Congo - kab_022012_10m | ecosystem: Environmental > Aquatic > Freshwater > Lake | place: Democratic Republic of the Congo: South-Kivu... | reverse complement strand
GGGCCATCGGCATGAAGGTCGTTGTCGAACTCGCGTCGGATTGCGGCCTCAAGACGGGCACGGTGCTGCACACGTTTGGATATCCCGAGCCCGAGATTTTTGGGTTCCTGTACGTGCATCCCGATCGTATGGCGTCAGCTGGGATTTTCGTGCCATCGTGGTTCGATAGCCCAGCGCGCACCGCATATCGCTACCTGCAGCACTGGATGACCCATCCGCGTCTCTGGAAGTACTTCAAAGGCGCCGCGCTGCATTCGTGGGGCGCTAAGACGCTGCAGGAAAGCGGACGCCGTGGCGAGCCGTATCTCTGTGGCGACGGCTATGCGCGCATCGGCGAAGGTTCCGGCAGCACGAATGTGCTCACGGGATCTGGGGTGGATGAAGCATGGGCGACGGGCGTGCAGCTTGCCGGCGCGGTGATTGAACTCGCCAAGGCCGGCAAGGAATTCTCAAAGACGAATCTTGAAGCAACGTACGTCGCGCGACGCCGCGCGAGCTGGGTGGACCGGGAGTCGCGTGTTGCCGAGAAAGCGCGCGATGGATTCAATGCCGGGTTCTTGCGCGGACTCATTGGCATGGGTCTCACGGGGATGACGCGCGGCCTGGTGAACATGCCGGGTCGGGTGAAGCGTCCGCACGAGCGCATCCCGACCGTCGAACAATATTTCGGCGACCGGATTCCGCGCGTGGAGATTCAGGCAATCCGTCAGCGCTGCCACCGCGAAGGGTTGCCGCTGCACGAGATGCTGATGGACCGTTCGGGTTGGCCGGCCATCGAGATGGACGGCCGGCTCCTGGTGTCGCACCAGGATGCCCTGCTGATGGGTGGCAAGGTGCAGGCCGCCGGAGGATTCGCGGATCACGTGACGTTCCTCGACACGGCGACGTGCCAGGGTTGCGGCGAACAAATCTGCGTCGACGGATGCTCAGGGCAGGCCATTATGCCAGGCCCCGACGGCATTCCGGTCTTTGACCGTGAGAAGTGCATCCACTGCGGTGTCTGCCTGTGGAACTGTTCGCGTCCGCATGTGTCGGGTGCGGAGCGCAGCAATGTCGGATTTGCCGCCGGTTCCGGCGGACTTCATTCACCGATCAACTAGCCACGTCCACGAGCCACGCCGCACCCGGAGCGCGCTACGATGTCCACGAGTTTTCACGTCGTTGTCCTTGGTAGTCTTGTGCCGGACCTCCTGCAAACGCTCGAGCCGGTGCAGGGGTCGGCTGGTCCGGCGCTCAAGAACGAGCTCATGCTCCCCGCAGTGCTCGATCCGTGGGCCGCGCATGCGCTGTTTGAAGGGGCGCATGTTGCCGCAGCGCATCCGGGCAGCAAGGTCTGGCTCGTTAGCCTCGGACCGAAAGCAAAGCTGCAGCAGCTCATGATGAGCATTGCGCAAAAAGTCCCGTTCGAGCTGGTCGCGGTAGACGGATCGGCGAGTGGATTCACCGACCCCGTGGAAGTGGCAAAGGCGCTGGCCGGGGCCATCGAGAAGATCCCGGCGCTTGATCGTTCGCGACTGCTGCTGTTCGGTGGCTGCGCCTCCGCGTCGCGTGACGCCGGCGTCACCGTGCAGGTGGTCGGCGAACGCCTGGGCATCACCGATCAGTTCCTCTCGGCCGATGAGTTGAACGTGGCCGGCAACGGCCAGCTGACGATTCTCGAACGCGTGGAAGGCGGACGCTATCTCGTCTCGAAGGTTGTCGGGCCGCCCTGCGCCATTGCGTGGGCCACGGGCAACCTGCCCGAGCCGCCGAACAATCCGCAGGTCGGCATGCAGAACATGCGTACCATCATGCCCGCCATTCAGAAGGCGCAGTCGGCGCAGCTCTCGGCGCAGGGCACCACGTTCATGAGCGTCGAACTGCCAAAACAGGAACGCAAGACGCGCATTGTAAAGGACGTGCCGCTCGATGACATGGCGCGTGAGATCGCCAACTGGATCAAGGCCTGAGGACAACGACCATGGAGAAGATCCTCTTTCTTGCGCACACGGAAGACGATGGCGTGCTCGCCAAGGCGGCGCTTGAGGCGCTAAGCGGCGTGATTGAGCTTCGCCGGCAATTGACCGACGCAACACTTGCCGTTGGTGTCATTGGCGGCGATGTGTCCACAGCACTTTCAGTCGTGGGTGGGTGCGGCGCCGATGCATTCTATGCGGTTGCGGGAGCTGAATTCGCCATCTCCCGCTATGCGTCGGATGCCGCCGCCTGTGCCGCCATCTGCCGAGCCGCTGGAGCGACGATTGTCATCACGCCGGCCACGGCGCGCTGCAACCGTGTGGTGCCCGGCGTCGCCCAGCGGCTTGGCGGACGCATTGATACGCGCGTCGGCGGATTCAACGTGAACGGCGCCGAGTTGCGTGTGCAGCGCGGGTATTATCGGCAGCGCATGATCGCGACCCTGACTCGCGCCGAGCGTCCGTGGTTCTGGACAGTTGACAGCGGCGTCTTTCCAAAGTGGGAAGGCGCGCCGGTCGCGGTGCAGGCGCAGGCCGTGGAGGTCACGCCCGGACCTGAGTTCACGCGAACGAGCGTCACCGGCTACAAGGCGCCGCTTTCGACCGCCCAGACCATTCGCCCCGATGCGAAGGTGCTGTTTGTCGCCGGCGTGGGCTGGACGAAGAAGCAGGCCGATGGGCAGCCGCATCTCGATGACGCGGCGAGAACCATTCTCGGCTTCCTCGAAAAGGCCGGCGCCTCACTCGGCAGCAGCAAATCGCTGGTTGATCAGTCAAGCGATGGACACAACGTCTTTTCGTTCATGAGCCACCTGAATCAAGTGGGCCAGACTGGTTCGACCCCGCGTCATCCGAAAGGGCTGTCCACCTGCTGTCACGGTGAGGAGCCGCATGTGGTCGGCTGGCGGTTCGTCGGAGAGCGCCGGGCTATCAATCTCGACCCCAATTGCGGTTGGGCGCAGGGCAAGGCTGATGTACTTTACGTAGCGGATGCGTTTGAGCTCGTGAGAAAGGTGACGGAACTCCTGTAACCGCACTCCAGCCCCCTAACTGCTCTCTCCATGCTGAACATCGATCTTCGCGGCAAACGCGCGCTTGTTGCCGGCGTCTCCGACGATCACGGCTTTGGTTTTGCCATCGCCAAGGCGCTCGCCGAAGCAGGCGCCACGGTGAGCGTAGCCACCTGGCCGCCGGCGCTCAACATTTTTATGAATCTCATTGAGCGCGGAAAGCTCGATGAGGCCCGCACGTTGTCCGACGGGTCCTTGCTGAACTTCGAGCACATTTATCCGCTCGATGCGGCGTATGATACGCTGGCTGAAACGCCGGAAGATGTACGCACCAACAAGCGGTACAAGGACGTCGGCGATTTTTCGATTGATGGTCTCGCCAAGGCATACCACGCCGACTACGGTGACCAGTCGCTCGACATTCTCGTGCACTCGCTCGCCAACGGCCCCGAGGTGAAGAAGCAGTTGCTGGACACGTCGCGTGCCGGCTACCTGACGGCGTTGAGCGTATCATCGTACTCGCTTGTCGCCATGCTGGCTCGGCTCGGGCCGCTGATGCGGCGCGAAGGGGCGGTTCTCTCACTGTCGTACCTGGCCGGCCAGCGGGTCATTCCTGGATACGGCGGTGGTATGTCGACGGCCAAGGGTGCCCTGGAAAGCGATACGCGCACGTTGGCGTTCGAAGCCGGACGCCGGTTTGGCCTCCGCGTGAACACGATTTCGGCTGGGCCAATGGCCTCGCGCGCCGCCAGCGCGATTGGCATCGTCGAGACGCTGGTGGACTACTACCAGCTCAACTCGCCTCTCCCCGAGGTGCTGACCGCCAACGAAGTCGCATACACGGCGGCGTTCCTGTGCTCCCCGCTCAGCAGTGGGATCACCGGGTCAACCACTTACGTGGATAAGGGGTACAACGCCATGGGCATGGCGGTTGCCATGCCGCCGGACTTCCCCGACCTCACCAACAGGACGTAAGCAGAGATCATGCGACGCGAAGTGCTTTTTGCTGTTATCGTGCTGGGCATCGCCGCCTGCGGGTCGCCCGCACCACAGAAGAACACAGATGCCGGCGCGCCGGCGCTTGAACCCGCCGTAGTCAACGCTCCGCTCAACTTGCCGAAGCTGCCAGAGCCTGCGGCACCACAATCCACGCTCATCCCGAATGATCAGGGCGCGCGCAACAACGCGCTCTTGCAAGGCTATTCGATGGTCACCGCGACCATGGCGAATCGCGATTCGCGCATGCTCGCCCAGATGTATGCGCCAAGCGCGGTCTTTCAGAGTCCAGACTCGACCATCAAGGGTCAGCAGGCGGTCGTGCTCTACCTGATCAACCTCGCCCAGTCGAAATCGCTGTCTGATTTTCAGCGCATTACGCACGGGCAGCGCATTTTGGACGATTCCACGCTTGCCGACAGCGGACTCTATCGCATGATCCTGAAACGTTCAGCAAAAGACTCCACGGTTCAGGATGGCCGGTATAAGTCCACCTGGCGCGTTCGAAAGGACATCAGCCAGTGGGTGATGCTCGAGGATGCCATCACCCCGAACGCCCGTCAGAAGAAGCGCGGTGCCAAGTAAGCTGAGGCGAAACGCACAGGGAGCGGCTCACGCCGCTCCCTGTGCGTTTCTGTGGGCGTCACAAGAAGTCAGTCCGCTGCTACCTTTGGCGCCTTTTTCTTTGGCGTGACTGCCGGCAGCCCGAGCTTCTTGAGCTGTTCGTTGAACGCCTTGAGGTCTTCCGCGTAGACCTTGTCCATGCGCTTGGTCTGCACATCGAGCTTGCCGCCAAGTTCCTTGAACACCTGCACCGCCTGTGCCGGCGGCCGACCGGGCGAGGACGCCGCCATGCCCATGACGGCGGCGATCTTGTTGTTGAGCTTGATCGGGAAGTTGAGCGGATCCTGCGAGCTCTGGTTCTTGATCTGGTAAATCTCGGCTTCAACGGCCGTCATCTTGCCGTTGAGCGCCTCGCCGTCGTTCGACAGCTGCGGCGCCTGCTTCAGGCGGTCGTCCACCTGCGCCTTCACGTCGCGCGCCGTGATCACGGCATCGTTGGCTTCGCTCAGCTTGTCGCGCACCGCGATGAGGAAGTTGAACTGCGCCACGAGATCTTCCATGGACGCCTTCCAGCGCGGATCTGCCTTGACGGTGAATGTCTGCGACTGCACCTCGTCGCCTGCGGTCAGGCGCACCGTGTACGTACCAGGCAGGGCGAGCGGGCCGGTGACGCCACCTGCCCAGAAAATCATGCCGTCGAACCGCGTGGCATCCGGATAGCGGAGATTCCAGTTGAACTGGTTGAGTCCACGGCTATTCGATACGCGCGGCGGACGCGTGGCACCTCGTTCGCCGGCTGCCGATGGCGCTGGCGCGGTGATAGAGTCGCTATTGAACGACTTGATCAGGTTGCTCTTCGCATCGAGGAACTCGAGCGTCACGCGCGTCCCAGCATCCTTGAGCTGGTAGTAGATGACCGCGCCAGACGGCGGGTTCTGCCCCGTTGGGGTTTCTCCGCCGTACCCAGCGCCTGGAATGCGGAAACCGCCGCCCCAATCAATGCGATACGCGTCCGATGGCTTGTACAGGTGGATCTTCTTCTCCGTCACAGTCGTCGCCAACTGCCGCAGCGGTGACACGTCATCCATGATCCAGAACGAACGGCCGTGCGTCGCCAGCACCAGATCATTGTCCTTCACGACCAGATCGTGCACGGGCACGGAGGGCATGTTGCGGCGCAACGATTGCCAGTGCCCGCCATCATCAAACGATACCCAGACGCCTTTTTCCGTTGACGCGTAGAGCAGGCCGGCCTTCTTGGGGTCTTCGCGAATCGCGCGTGTGAACTCATCGGACGGAATGCCCGTGACGATCTTGGTCCACGTCTTGCCGTAGTCTGCCGTCTTATAGAGGATCGGCTGGAAATCGTCCTGCTGAAATCGGTTGGCCGCGACATACGCCACACCGGGGTTGAAGTGCCCCGCATCAATCAGTGAGACGCGTGTGAAGTCGCCGATGTCTTTGGGCGTGATGTTCGTCCAGTTCGCGCCGCCGTCACGCGTGATCCAGACGAGACCGTCGTCCGTTCCTGCCCAGATCAGCCCGGACGTAATGGGTGACAGTCCCAACGCAAAGATCACGCCATACGTCTCGACTCCTGTCTGGTCTTTCGTGATCGGGCCGCCGGACGCGCCCATGGTTTTCGGATCGCGCTTCGCGAGCGGCGGCGATACGATGGTCCAGCTTTCGCCCTCGGTGGTCGTCTTGAACAGTTGGCTCCCCGCCGCGTACAGCACGTTCGGTGTATGCGGCGAGAAGAGAATTGGGAACGTCCACTGGAAGCGGTATTGAATGTCTTCCGATGAATACCCCATCGGGTTGTCGGGCCACGGGCTCACATTGCGTTGGAGATCGGTGCTCAGATCCTTGCGCGTGAGCAGACCCCCGTAGCTGCCGGCAAACATGATGTCGGGTTTCGCGGGGTTCGACGCGATGTAGCCAGATTCGCCGCCGCCAGCATCATTGAAATCGGCGATCGTGATCCCGCCTTCCTTTCGTGACGGGCCGCACAGCGTGGAGTTATCCTGCTGCGCGCCGCACACCTGATACGGAAAGTGGTTGGTCGTGGTGACGTGATACATCTGCGCGGTGGCGTAGGCTTGATTGGTCCACGCTCGGCCGCCGTTAAACGACACGTTGGCGCCGCCGTCGTTCCCCTCGATCATTCGATTCGGATCATTTGGCGCGATCCACAGGTCGTGATTGTCACCATGCGGCACCGGCATGTTCTGCGGGAACGTCTTGCCGCCGTCGCGCGACCGGAACCACTGCACGTTCAACGCATAGACGACGTTCGAGTCTTTCGGATCAGCCACGATGCGGGAGTAATACCACGCGCGTTGACGTAGCTTCCGTTCATCGTTGAGCTTGGCCCATGTCGCACCACCGTCGTCAGAGCGGTACACGCCCCCTTCATCAGACTCGATCAGCGCCCACACACGGCTCGACTTGGCGCCAGAGACCGTCAGTCCGATCTTGCCCAGCTGACCCTTTGGAAGGCCGGGGTTGTTCGTGAGCTCCGCCCACGTTTCGCCACCGTCGGTGCTTTTGAAGATTCCACCGCCTGCGCCGCCCGATTCGAGCGACCACGGCGTACGGTAGGCGTGCCAAAAAGCGGCATACAGCACGTTCGGATCGTTTGGATCGACGTCGAGGTCGGAGATGCCCGTGCTTGCGTCGCGATACAGCACCTTGCGCCACGTCTTGCCGCCGTCGGTCGTCTTGAAGACGCCGCGCTGTTCGTTCGGCCCGAATGCATGGCCCAGCACGCCGATCCACACGATGTCCGGGTTGCTGGGATGAATCCGAATGCGGCGCGCGTGATTCTTCACGTCAAAGAACGGCACGCGCGTCCATGTCCGAGCCGCGTTTCTCGTCACCCACACACCGTCGCCCGGTGCGGTGTTGCCGCGAATGTCGGCTTCGCCGCCAGCCACCCACACCATGTCGGGATTTGATTCCGCGACAGCGATCGCGCCGATCGTGCCACCAAAGTACTGATCGCTGGCCGGCTGCCAGCGCATCCCGCCATCAATCGTCTTGAAGACGCCGCCGCCGGTCGTCCCCATCCAGTACTCGTAGGGACGCTTCGACGAACCGGCGACGGCAACCGAACGGCCGCCGCGATACGGACCGATTTCGCGCCATCGGAGCGCGGCAAATGCGGTCGTGTCAAACGACTGGGCTGCGACAGCGACCGGAAACAGAGCGAGGATAGCGGTGGTAATGGTCCGGCGGGGGAACAAGGGCATGGGATCCTCTCGGGAGTCGACCGAATGCTGGCGTGCGCGTCGCGGCATGCCCTGACGCGCTATCGTACATTCCATAAAGTTGGTCCCTCGCGCCGCGCGGTGCGAGGGTCCCCCTCTCTTTTTTCGAAGAGCGTACTATGCACTCGTCATATCGCCTCGCGAGCCTGTTCGCGGTTACTGCCTTGACTATGGCGTGCGGCAAATCGGAGCAGAAACCCGCGGCGGATGTCACAGCTACCGGTCCTCAAAGAATCGGTGAAGCCGCCGGCATGAAAACACCAGAGTCCGTGCGCTACGACGCCGCCCAGGACCTCTGGTTCGTCTCCAACATCAACGGTAACCCGTCGCAGAAGGACGGCAATGGCTTCATCGTGCGCCTCACCGCCGATGGCGTGGCCATGGACTCGACCCCGTTCATTGAAGGCGGCAAGAAAAGCGTGACGCTCAACGCCCCGAAAGGAATGGCAATCGTCGGCGACACGCTATGGGTCGCTGACATTGACGCCGTACGCGCGTTCAATGCGAAGACTGGCGCGCCGGTCGCCTCTATCGACATCAAGGGGGCGGCTTTTCTAAACGACGTCGTCGCCGGTCCGGATGGATCCATCTACATCACCGATACGGGCGTGCACTTCAACGAAAAAGGTGAAATGTCGCACCCCGGTCCGGACCGCATCGTACAGATCATCAGCCGTGCGTACAAGCCGGTGACGGCGTTTACGGAACAGCCTGGGCCCAATGGCATCGCCTACGACGCCGCAACGCAGCGCTTTCTGATCAACGCATTCGCCAGCAAGAACTTCTTCGCTTGGAAAGTGGGGCAGGCGTCACCTGATTCGATCGGCGTCGGTGCAGGCGCCGGTGACGGTCTCGAAGTGCTGACCGACGGTCGCATCGTCTACACCAGTTGGGCCGATTCGTCGCTCAGCCTGTTCGTCAATGGTTCGTCAACCACACTCATGAAAGGACTGCCGAGTCCCGCCGATATGGGCTACGACTCCAAACGCCAGCGTATTGCGATCCCGTTGTTCAACGACGGCAAGGTGGTGTTCGTCAGCATGAATGCCGCCAAGTAAGCGCCGCCGTCCTCCCACCATCCGCTGCCTCGCCTGATGCCTCGCCTAATGCGTCGCCTCGTTTTCCTTGCTGCCCTGCTGAGCGCTGGCGCCTGTGCGCCAGCGCCAGGTTCTCGTCCGTCATCGGCATCTCTCGATGAAGGATCACGTCGCCTGCCCACCGGGCGCACTCTTGACCCGGCGGGTGTTGTCTGGCCGGTCGGCTCCATGCCACTCGCCATGACACTCTCGCCGAGCGGCCGGGAGATCGTTGTGCTGCTCAACGGTTGGCGCGAGCAGGGCGTGCAGGTGGTGGATCGCGCGAGCGGCCGCATTCTCCAGACATTGCCACAAGCGGCGGCCTTCCTCGGCCTCGCGTTCTCGCCGGACGGGCACACCCTGTATGCCAGCGGCGGCAATCAGGATGTCGTCTACCGTTATGGTTGGACCGACGGGCGCGCAACGCTTCGTGACTCGATCATCATCGAGCCAAAGGTGGCGGACAAGAACGGCAAGCGCTATCCCGCCGGTATCGCGCTTTCGCCCGATGGCTCGCGCATGTATGTCGCGGAAAATCTCACGGACTCTCTGGCCGTGGTCGATTTGACGACGGCGCGCGTCGTGCAGCGCTTTGGTGTCGAGCGGTATCCGTATGCCGTGGTCGTTGATGCGCAGGGTAGCGTGTACGTCTCGTCGTGGGGCGGGTCTACCGTTGCGGCGTTTACGCCGAACGCCGGCGGGCTCGCAACGGCGGGACGCATGTTCGGTGGCCGGCATCCTTCCGCAATGGTGCTCAATCGCGATGGCTCGCGGCTTTTTGTGGCGTCCGGTTCGACCGATTGCATTACCGTGCTGGATCCGCGCCGTCGTCGCGTCATCACGAGCATCGTCGTCACACCACCGGGCGGTCCGGGTGAGGGAGCCACACCAAACGCGTTGACGCTTTCTGACGATGGCCGTCGGCTGTTCGTCGCCGAAGCAGACAACAACGCCGTCTCCGTTCTTGATCTTACATCGGCCACATCGGGTGTTTCGGACGCGACCGGCAACGATGTCATCTCGGGTCGCGTCCCTGTTGAATGGTATCCGACCGCCGTTATCGTTCGCGGCGATACGCTCCTTGCGCTCACCGGCAAAGGACGCGGCACCGGACCAAATCGCGCCGGCCCGCAGCCTGGGCGCGGCCGCGGCGATGCGGGGTTCGACAACACGCAGTACACGCTCGGCCAGACTTCAGGCTCGCTCGTGACAGCCCTTGTGGCACTTGCCAACACTGCTGACCTTGCGCCGCTGTCGGCGCGCGTGGCTCGCGCCAATCGCTGGGGCGAGCCACCGACCGCGTTTGCCTATCCCCCCATCGAGCACGTGATCTACATCGTCAAGGAGAATCGCACCTACGATCAGATACTCGGCGACCTGAAGCCGGCCGACGGCGATTTGTCGCTTGTGTTTTTCCCGCGGGACGTCACCCCCAATCATCACGCGCTGGCCGAACGCTTCGGCATTTTCGATCGGTTCTTTGTGAACGCCGAGGTGAGCCCGGACGGTCACAACTGGTCCATGGCTGCGTACACGACGGACTATCTGCAAAAGACGGTGCCGTCCAACTACTCGAGCCGCGGGCGCACCTACGACTGGGAAGGAACGAATCGCGGACGCGTACCGCCCAACGATGATGACGTCTCCGAGCCGGTGAATGGGTATCTCTGGAATCTCGCCCAGCGTGCTGGTATCTCCTTCCGCAATTTCGGCGAATTTGTGATTCCGGCAGATGTCGACCGCGACGACCCGATGCCCTCCGGCTATCGGGGCAACAAGCCGTTCCTGCGCGCGCATACCAGCCCCGAATATCCATCGTACGACCTCAACATCCGCGACCAGAAGCGTGCCGATGTGTGGCTCACCGAGTTTGCGGGGTGGGTGAACGCTGGCCGCATGCCTCGACTGCAGATTCTGCGGCTACCCAACGACCACACCTCTGGCGCGCGCGCTGGCGCGCCGACGCCACGGGCGCATGTTGCGGATAATGATCTCGCGCTCGGCCGAATCGTCGAGGCACTGTCTAAGTCGGCGTTTTGGAAGAACACCGCCGTGTTCGTGCTCGAAGATGATGCGCAGAACGGCCCGGATCATGTGGATTCGCACCGGTCGCCACTCTTCGTCATCTCACCCTATGCCGCCGGTGGCGTTGTCCATCGCTTCGCGAACACCACCGACGTCCTTCGCACCATTGAAGAGCTGCTTGGCTTGAACTCACTCTCGCAGTTTGATCACTTCGGGCAGCCGCTGCGCGAGATCTGGCGCAATGAACCTGACCTGCGGACGTATACGGCGCTGGTTCCGGCGGTCAATCTTGATGAGGTAAATACACCAAACACGCGCAACGCGCGTGAGTCGGAGCGGCTCGACCTGCGCTTTGAAGACATCGCCGACGAGGAGTTGTTCAACCGCATCTTGTGGCGTGCCATCAAAGGCGATGCCGTGCCGTACCCTGGCACGCGACGCATCTCGGTGCTCGAGCTGGCACGCGCGAAGTGAGCCGTCGCCGCTGGGTGCTCGTCGCGCTGTCGTTTCTCGTCGCGATCGGGGTCTCGGCGGAAATCGTGCGGCGCGGCTGGCGGCACGCGGGCAGCGTGCCGTCACTGCCCCTGCGGGCACATCTATTGGCGTTGTTGGTCTTTGCTGGCGAAGCGATTGCCCGCTCCACAAAAGTGCAGTGGGGCGCGCGCGCCTTGCGCATACCAATGCGCTGGATCACGGCCTTTCGCGTCAGCCTCGGCGGCGATTTTGGAGCGTCTATCACACCGTCGCGCGCCGGCGCGGAGCCGGCGCGGTTCTTGATGCTCATGGAATCAGGCGTCGCCACCGCGCCCGCATTGCTGATTCTGTTCTTCGAACTTGCGCTCGAACTCGTTTCGCTGGTGCTCTTCAGTGCGTGCCTCGCATTCTTCACGAAAGGTGGTGCGTTCGCTGGCGGCATGATTGGTGTGATCGGTGGCTACGCGATCTTTGTCATCGGGATTGCTGTGGCGGCGTTCGGTCTTGCCGGGCGCCGAACCATTGGTCCACCACCACGGCTGCTGCGCGCACTGGGCATTCATGCCGGTCGCTGGCGGGCCATACGCCGCGCGCTGCGGCACATTCGCAATGGAATGGACGGCATTCGGCGTGCGCGACCGGGTGCGATGTTCGTCGCGTTTCTGCTTTCGATCGCACACGTCGCCCTGCGCATCGCGGTGCTGCCGGCGCTTGTGCTGGGAAGCGGCATTCAGGCGCCGCTCGCTCCGCTCATCGTGTGGCCCCTGCTTCTCCTGTACGGCGGCGCCATTGCGCCAGCGCCTGCCGGAGGCGGTGCAGTGGAGTTTGGCTTCGCGCTCGGTTTTCGCAACCTCCTGGATCCCGCGCAACTCGCCGGCACGCTCATCTGGTGGCGCTTCTATTCGTTCTATCTGTACCTCATCGTCGGCGCACTCATCGCCGGCGGTGCCGTGCTACGCGCCGTCAACGGCAGCGGTAAGCCGGCCGCTGTGTGATGAGGCACCGGCCTTTTACGCAGGCATGGGCGGACGCGGTGCGCGACGTCATCAATGACGATGCCGCGTATCGGGCATCGGCCGGCGATTGGTCGTGGCCCATTGCGCTTGTGCTCAAGGCTGTGCCAGAACTCGGCTACGCCGGCGATGCCGCCGTGATCTTCGCGCTCGATCATGGCGTCTGCACGTCCGCGCGCGTTGTCGATCCGGCGGCGATCAACGCGCCCTTCATTCTGAGCGCACGCTACGCCGTCTGGAAGCGCATCGTACGCGGCGTGACCGATCCGGTAATGGCGCTCCTCATGCGGCACGTGTCACTGCATGGCTCGCTCGCAACGCTGATGCTTCATGCTGGCGCTGCCAAGGCGCTTATTGCTTGTGCGCGCCGCGTGCCTACGGAGTTTCCCGACGAACTCGCCTGACGCGCGGCGCGATTACGGCGCCGGGCAGCCTGTGGTCGTCGCGACGATTGCAACCGCCCCTTTTCCCTCGGTGGTTGTCATCGCCCCGTAGCCCAAGCTATCGCGCCAAACGATCCATGCACGAAGCCCCGACGTGCCTTGCTCCGATTCGAGTCGCAATGTGTCACCGTCCGCATGGGCCAACCGCATGATGATGCCGGCGTCCGCCGTAGCCCGCGGCTCTCGCACGCGGAAGCAGTTGCTGCCGACGGCTTTCATGCTCGCCGGAGCCGGCGGTGGCGCCGCACGACGCATTTTTGGCGCCGCCTGCGCTTCCGACGCGGCCGGTTCCGCCGCGCGCGCCGTCAACGTGGCAGTGCCCACCGTGCGCATGGCAGCAACGCCGCCGGCTGCGGTTGGCGCGGCCTGATCCGCAACTTCCAACTTCGGTCGCATTTCGACAACGGGTGCGTTGACAGCACGCGCCGGCTCGATTGCGTTTTCTTCTTTTCCCCCCGCCGCCGCATCCGACACCTGGTGAGCGGTCGGGGTCGCAACGACTGCCGTTTTCTTCTTTGCGCTCGCTACTCTTGGAGAAATCAGTGCGACCGTTGGAGTGGCTGTCGTCGGTGCGTCCGCCGTGCCTGTCGTCGACTTGACCACCGGAGTTGTCGAGAGCTCCGGAGGGTTCGCGCGTTGTGTGACGAGCACGGTTCCACCTGCAACAAGGACAATGCCAGCCGCAACCTTTGCCCACTGTGGCACCCGCCATGCTGGCTGGACGCTCTTCTTCTCAGGAATCACGCCGGAGGGCGCGTGGTCCAGCGACGCGAGAATGCGTGACGACGCGGCAATCAGCCCGCGCGCTTCCGCCACCGCGGCCTGCCATTCCGGATCGGTGGCCGCGAGTTGTTCAATCCGCGCGGCCTCGTCGGGCGGCAGCTGGCCGTCAAGCCACGCGTGAATCAGTCCTTCCTCAGGACGCGGCATGATGCCCCCGTTCGGCGCGCGCCGCCACTTGTGCTTCGTACGTCTCTGCCAAGCGGCGGCGTGCGCGTGAAAGTGTCGTGCCAACGGAACCCACGGCAATGCCGAGGATCTCCGCGATTTCGGTGTATTCGAGTCCTTCCTCCTTCAACAACAGCGCCTGCCGGTCGCGTTCCGCCAGCGCATCGAGCGCATGCCGCGCATCGGCGGCGGCGAGCGCGCGTTCGAGAGTCACGTCCGGCGCCTCGTAGTGCGCCTCGCGGTGTTCTTCAGCGAGCAGTGCCAAGTGCTTGCGGCGCCGGATGTCCTTGCGCGCTTCGTCACGCACGAGATTCGACGCCACCGCGAACAGCCACGCACGTTCGTTCACCAGATGCTCCTCGCGCAGTGCCCGTACGAACGTCTCTTGGGCGATTTCATCCGCCCAGTCACGATCGCCCAGCCGGCGTGTTAGGTACCGCACGAGCGTGGCGTGGTAGGTCGCGAAGAGACGTTCGATATCGGACATCGTGATTACCAATCTCGCATGATCGCGTCGAGCGCGCCCGTGGCGAGCGTTGTGTCACCGGATGGATCAAGTACGACGCGCACGGCCCGCCCTTGCACCGACACACGCTCGCCTAGCGCGAAACCTTCCGTCAACTGCGGCAAGCGCTGCACGAGCGCAAAGTACGCCGCCGAATAGGGCGCCACGCGCACCACGCGCGTTGCAGGCGTCACGCTGTCGTCTGCCCATGTGCCGTCGCGCAGCGTGAACATTCGCCCCATGGCAAACTTCTGCGCGGTGCTGCTTCCCGCCGCGATGTTGTCCAGTTGCGCGGTCGTGCGCACGGCGCGCTGTTCCGCGGCGGCTTTCGCCGCCTCGAACACACGCAGTGTGGCAGGCGCGGCCGCTACGTCACTCCTCCCGCGTAGCATCGCAGGTGCGTCCTTCGTCGGCATGATCCCGCCCACGGGCATGTTCTGTCGCATGCCGGGCTCCACCACCAAGTACGACGTGAGTTCGGTCGGAATCCCATAGCGCGTCCCAAGAGTGCGCAGTTCATCGTCCAGCTCGGGCGCGGCACCATTGCGCCGACGCTCGGCGCTGAGCCATCCGACACGCTGCACGGCCCAGAGTCGTGCGATAAAGGCATTGTCGTTCGCTCGCTCGGGGAATTCTGCCGTCGTGGTCCAATGCACCGGACCGTCAACGTTCATTCCGTCAACCGCCACGTTTGCCGAATGGCGCGTGCCACGATAGCGCGCAAAGAGCGTGATTTCTTGGCCCGCAAACAGGTCAAGGGCACCGGTGGGTTGAACGCGGTCGAGCCGCACGCCGTCGACGCGTACACGAAGATCCGTCGCCACCGGACTGGTGAGGCGCTGGGCAACGACGCCAACCGCGCGCTCCACGTCTTCCTCTGGTCGGACAAACTGCGCAGTACCGCGGCCGCTGAGCGCAAGCTGCTCAAGCAGCGCGGCGTTGACGTCCGCGCCCACGCCGAACGTGAACACGCGCTGCCGCCCACGCAGTTTCTCCGCAAGCACCGCAATGCGATCGGGGTTACGCTCACCGACGGTCGGCGCGCCGTCGGTCAGGAACAGCACCACGGG
>Ga0172367_10005459_pt1 | contig 15350 bp, 18 predicted proteins | sample Lak10m_FD_114542 | JGI IMG/M metagenome (GOLD analysis project Ga0172367, IMG submission 114542) | Freshwater microbial communities from Kabuno Bay, South-Kivu, Congo - kab_022012_10m | ecosystem: Environmental > Aquatic > Freshwater > Lake | place: Democratic Republic of the Congo: South-Kivu... | reverse complement strand
CAGTAAATGAATACAAGGGGGGTGTCCATTGGAGAGCCTCGCCAGGATTAATTTTGGTAGGGGTACCGTTAACACTAGCAGACTCCGATGGACCCATCTCACCAAGGTGGCAACTTGGGTTAGATAAGGAGAAAGCACTGTAGCGCATGCGCGTGATGACTCAGAATTCGATAGAGCTGGTGCTTTCAGTAAGTTCAACCCGGTTTCCGCCATACCCGACGAGATTTGGTGCGGGTTCAATGATCATGCTCAACCCTACCCGGATGACATGGGTATCCGGTCCGGGCGACGGCAACCAAGATCCACCGATACTGGAGGAGTGGAGGCTGATGCCTGTAGAGCCCCGGGAGGGCCAATGCCATGATTTATCGCCGCGAGCCAAACTGTCGGCTTGGTTAAGTACTGATGCTATGGGCGGTGGACGATATACAGCCTACGGAACACTCCAGGTGGCTCAGTGAAGCTAGTAGGATGGTGACGATAGCTGGAACTGCAAAGCGTTGGATTCCGTTGGCTGAGCGGAGTCGAAGCCAATGGAACCCAGGTCGGTGGTCAGTTCGCCTTGACTGCGCTCAGCGAACGGCTCACATAAGGGCATTGCTGATGATGACTTGCTAATTCCATAAAAGCGTCTATGTTGAGGCGCGGTGGTCAGGCTGATTGTGATCCAGCCTGGGCCGTCGAGCAAAAGGCTTTAGAAGACACAAATTCGCAAGAGGAGTCAGTGTCATGTCAGAAGATAAACCCAAAAACCCTCCAGAAACCAAATCGAGCCGTTGGCTGCAACCGTTTGACGACATGGATGAATGGTTTGACGAACTCCAGAAGCATTGGTTGTCCCAACGCTTCTTCGGGCGCGGTATGCCGGAGTACGCCAATGCCTTTGGTGGACGGGTACCCAAGGTCGACGTCATCGATCGGAAGGATGAGATTTGCGTACGGGCCGAGTTGCCGGGAGTCAAGAAGGAAGATATCCAGGTTACCCTCAACGACAATATTCTCGCCATACATGCCAAAGTCGAAAAGGAGGAGCAGAAAGAGGAAGAGAAATATCATCGGCGTGAACTCGTGAAAGGAGAGTTCCAGCGAACACTGCAATTACCCGCGCCGGTGGACGAAAAAAGCACCAAGGCCACCTTCAAGGACGGGGTTTTGGAACTCTGCCTGCCCAAGCTGGCGGAATACGCACCCAAGACCATTACGGTGGAATAATACTTACGGGAGATGGCTGTCATGAGTCACAATCCTTATCAACATGCGCCGCAAGGCCACCCCATCCGGCTACTGCCCGAGTGGGAACACGATCCCTACCACGCCCGGCGGAAATGGGCGGAACCCACACAATGCCCCGATTGCGGCGCCATTTTTCATCAGGGGCGCTGGCAGTGGGGTCAGGCGCCCGCCAATGCCGAGTCCCACCGCTGTCCTGCCTGTCAGCGCATACAGGACAAGAATCCGGCGGGTTTTTTGACGCTGCGGGGAGCATTCGTCAGTCAGCATCGTCAGGAAATCGAAAATCTGGCGAGCAATCTGGCAAAGAAAGAGCAGGCCGAACACCCCCTGAAACGGCTGATTCAGACCATTGAGTTACCAGAAGGCGGCCTGGAAATGCAGTTCACCGATCCCCACCTGGCGCGTGGCGTGGGTGAAGCATTACACAGCGCCTATGATGGCGAACTGGACTATCATTATCAGGAGGGTGAATACCTGCTGCGCGTGCGCTGGCAGCGGGACGCCTGAGCACGAGATCAATCACGGGAGGTTGTTATGTTTCTTAAACAAAAAGAGCAAGGGCACCTGCTTGAGGTGCTGAGCATGAAGGATTTGATCAATCCTTTACACCAGGAAATCGTGGGCCGGTTGCACTACGGCGAGGAACTCCAGGATCCGGAGAAATTCCCCAAGAGCAATCTGGTCTTCCCGTCCGGTGAGGCGCTGCCTCGCTGCTGGGTTGATGTTCACTACCGTAGTTGAGCCGACCTGACGCCCCACACCCCCGAGCAATGATGGTCTCATTGCCCGGGGGTTTTCTGCGACACGCCGGTTGCCTGATCGCAGCCGCGATTGCCCTAGACTTGGGCTTGGGCGGGGCGCCGATGGCCAGCGCCGCGCAAAGCCCCCGGCCATCGACTCCGGCAACCGTAACCCCGGCGGCCAGTACCGCCGGTTCGACCCCCCGGTTGGAGTGGGCACCGGTTTTTCGCGGTGTCGAGCGCCTGGAAGCCTCCTCGTCCACACCGCGGCCATTGCAAATCCGAGCGCTACGCATCGAACTGCGCGCCTCCGGCATCGACTTTCTGGTCACCCCCTCGAATGGTTCCGAACCCAAGGATGTCGGCGCGCGCAGCGCCACTGAGTTTTTGGAGGAATTCCGTTGCCAGGCCGCCATCAACGGCTCGGTTTTCGATGTCTATGCTCAACAGCGCGGGGATCCGATGGACATCCTCGGGCTTTCGCTATCTCGCGGTCAACGCTACTCGCCGCCGAACCGCTGGGATGCCCTGCTGATCAGCCGAGACCGGCGCGCCTGGATTGCCCGCGCGCCGGTGGACACGCGCAAGGCCTGGAACGGCCTGAGCGGTTATCGCGCTCTGCTGGTGCGCGGCAAGAATCGGGGAACCCGGGATGATCTCCATCCCCGTTCGGCCGTCGGCGTCAGCCGCGACGGCAAGTACCTCCTGCTGATGACCGCGGATGGGCGGCAACCCGGCTACAGCGAGGGCCTGACCACCGCCGAAACCGCCGAGTGGATGAAGCAACTCGGCGCCGAAGAGGCCCTGAATCTGGATGGCGGCGGCAGCACCACCCTGGTAATTCAGGGACGGGATGGCAGGCCAGAGATTCTCAATCGCCCCAGCGGCCCGCCGCCCGGACGGGAGCGCCGGGTCGCCAACCATCTCTGCGTATTTGCCCAGCCCCTGAACGGACCCCGCTGACGCCGGATCGCGCGGGCGCTTGGCGCATCAGGGCGGACCGATGGCGATCCTTGCCCGGTATTCCGCGATCTCCGCCCGCAAGCGCTGGTCTGCGAGCCGCTGCTGTAAGGCTTCCATGGCCTCGACTTCCCCATGCACCAGGTAGACGTGGGGATGAGACGGACGAAAAGCCGTCGCCCACTCCAGCAGTTCCGTCTGGCCGGCATGGGCCGAGAAACCGCCCAGCGTGTGGATCGTGGCCCTGACGGCGATTTCGCCGCCGAGGATCGACAAGCGCCGGGCGCCGTCGACCAACCTCCGCCCCAGGGTGCCGCGCGGCTGAAAGCCGGAGATGATCACATGCGCGTCACGCTTCCACAGGTTGTACTTGAGGTGATGGCGAATGCGACCGCCCTCGCACATGCCGCTACCGGCGATGATGATGGCGCCCTCGATCTGGTTCAGCGCCATCGATTCTTCCGTGGTCCGCGAATAGGACAGTTTAGGCAACCAGGCATGCCAGCCGCCTTCGATGGCTTGATTGAACTCGGGATCGTCCCGGTTGAACAGCCCGCGATAGCTGGCGTAAATCTCGCTGGCCTCGATCGCCATGGGGCTGTCCACGAACACCTTCTGCTGCGGCAAGTCACCATCCCGCTGAAACCGGCCCAGCCAATAGAGGATATCCTGGGTGCGTCCCACGGCGAAGGCCGGGATCAGGACATTGCCGCCACGCTTGGCCGCGTCCCGCAATATCTGCCGGAACTCCGTCAGCGTCTCGGGCAGTGACCGGTGATTGCGGTCGCCATAGGTCGATTCGAGCAGTAGGACATCGGCCTGCGCCAGCCGCACCGGGTCGCGCAGCAAGGGGGAATAGCGATTGCCGAGATCGCCGGAAAAGACCAGCGTCCGGCGCTGGCCGTCCGCTCCAAGCCGCAACTCGACGATCGCCGCGCCGATGATATGTCCGGCATCGTGAAATTGCAGGCTGACGTCGGGTAACAGCTCGGTCAACTCACTGTAGGGCAGCGGCACGCGCTGCGCCAGCACGCGCTCGACATCCTCCAGTGAGTACAGCGGCTCGATCAGTCGCTTGCCCGCCCGTTGCCGCCGTTTGTTTTCCCACTGGGCATCCTTCAGTTCCAGGTGCGCGGCATCCTTGAGCAGCAGTTCCAGCAAATCATGCGTGGGCGCGGTCACATAGATGGGGCCGCCATAACCAGACTTGATCAGCTTGGGCAACAGGCCCGAATGATCGATATGGGCATGCGAGATGATGACGGCGTCCAGTGACCCCGCGTGAAACGGAAAATCCAGCCGGTTTTGCTCGGTGACTTCCGGCGGCCCCTGAAACATCCCGCAATCCAGCAACAGCCTTCCACCGGGTGTCTCCAATAGATAGCAGGAGCCGGTGACCTGGCGGCTGGCGCCAAAAAAAGTGAGGTGGCTCTGATGGGAGGCGTCTTGGCTCATGGCGGCGAAACCCTCGGTAGGTGATGGAGTCGGCACAATCGGTTGAGTAGATGTACTCGAGTCCGAGTGTGACGTGTGCGACTGCCCCATTGAAGAGGCGCATTTGATAGAGTAACGGACCTTACTTCTGGAGACAGTCATGACCGCGATTCTCTCTGTTCTGGCCGTGCTCGCATCGGCCCTATGGTACTACCGAACCGCCGAGAACCGGAGCCAGCCGGCAATAGCCTGGGCCATCGCCGGCGCCATCCTCTATTACGGCGGATTTCTGTTCTGGCTGCATGTCATCCTCAAGGCCTTGATGGCGGGCCATTTCCAGACCCATAGCTTCTGGATCGGTATCGCCATGGATGTTTCCTCCATCCTGTTCGGGGTCGGCTGCATGGCAGCCTTCAGGACATGGGTGCTGGCCCGGAAATAGGACTCAGGCGGCTGATGATTCACGAATGCAGGGCGGGTTATGAGAAAGGTGGCTGGGAACATTCAGGCGGTGGCTGATCGGCGGCATGCCTGCCGCGCGCGGCAGCGGTGGACTCTTTCGCGAAGGCGATGGTCATGGGAACGCGCCTCGCGCAGCCACATTTCAGAAGCAGCCATGATCAGGCGGCCATCAGCAATAAGACCCGAAACCCAGCTTTAAGCCGAGCCCCGGTTGTGCTTTAATGGCCGCCTGTTGAAACAGGGGTGCCTGCCCGAGGGCAGCGCTGAGAAAGACCCTCAAACCCGATCCGGGTAATACCGGCGTGGGAAGTTTCAAGGCCCTATCGTTCCCGTCGGAACCCGTTCCGGGCCATCGCTTCCCCCGCCGGGCTCATCCCATCGTCACCGTCGACAACCGAGGAGCCGGCCGTTTCATGCATTGCATTTTCCTTAAACCGACAATACCGCCAGTGTGCGCGGAACCCATCGTCAGCCGCGCCGCGGAGAGCTTGCGGTGAGCGTCCGCTTTGCCATACTCGGCGCCGGATTGATGGGCCGTCTGGTTGGCCTGACCCTGGCTCGCGAGGGGCACTCCGTTGAGGTATACGAACGCGGCGCTCCCGACGCGTCGAGTTCGGCGGCCCATGTCGCCGCCGCGATGCTGGCGCCTCTGGCGGAGTCGGTGGAGGCGGAACCACTGATCGTCGACCTGGGCCATGCCAGCCTGGCGCGCTGGCCGGAACTGCTCGACAGCCTGCCGGCGCCGGTCTTCTTCCAGCAGAGCGGCACCGTGATCGTCTGGCACAGCCAGGACCGTGACCAGGCCGCCCAGTTCGGCCGCCGTCTGCATCGCCACGATGACCAATTGCCGCCGGAGCACCGCGCGCTGGAACTGACCGGAGCTGACATTGCGGCGCTGGAGCCGGGTCTGGGCCAGCGTTTCCCGCGCGGCTTATTCCTGCCGAAGGAGGGCCAGCTAGATAACCGCGCGCTGCTGTCCGCCCTGGGCGCGGCGCTGGCCGAGGCTGGCGTCAGCTTGCACTGGCAGACCGAAGCCTCGCCAGAGAAGGTCCGGGCTGACTGGATCATCGACTGCAGGGGCCTGGGCGCCAAGCCGGACTGGCGGGCCTTGCGTGGCGTCCGCGGCGAGGTGGTGCGAGTCCAGGCTCCGGAGGTGAATCTGACCCGGCCGGTCCGCCTGCTGCATCCGCGCTACCCGCTCTATATCGCGCCCAAGCCGGATGGCGTCTATGTCATCGGCGCGACGCAGATCGAGTCGGAGGATTTGTCACCCGCCAGCGTCCGCTCGGCGTTGGAGCTGCTCTCGGCGTTGTACTCGGTGCATCCGGCCTTCGGCGAGGCACGCATCCTGGAAATGGTGAGCCAGTGCCGCCCGGCGTTGCCCGATAACCGGCCCGAGATTCGTTGGGACGGCGGCCGCTTGATCCAGATCAACGGCTTGTACCGCCATGGTTATTTGATTGCTCCGGCCATGCTCGACGCGGCAATAGGCCTGATCCACCGGCTGAACCATTCCACCGAAGCACTGGCCTGCTGGGCCGCCAGCCAGCCCTGGGCTTCGCTCTACCAAGTCAAGGAGGCGGCCTGAACGCCATGCAAATCATCATCAACCAGAAACCCTTTGAATTGACCGAAGGCGCCACCCTGAGCCAGGCGCTGGAAGCCTTTGGCGCCAAGCCGCCCTACGCCGTGGCGGTCAATCTCAGCTTCGTCCACCGGCAGGACTACTCAAGCACTCAACTCCGGGCCGACGACAAGGTCGAAATCGTCCAGCCCGTGGCGGGAGGTTGAATCATGCCACAGCAGCGCTCGCTCCCTGCCCATGTCCTCCTCTCAGCGGAGCACGCGCCCTCGCCCCTGGCGGGAGAGGGTTGGGGTGAGGGGGTAATAAAGCCATGAGTTCATTCAACGCCGCCCCCGACGCCCTCACGCTCTATGGCGTGTCCTTTCCCGGCCGCCTGCTGTTGGGCACCGCCCGCTACCCTTCACCCAAGGTGCTGGAGGATTCGGTGCGCGCCGCACGGCCGGCCATGCTGACGGTCTCGCTGCGCCGGCAGGCCGCCGGGCATAACGAGATCGGCGGCCAGGCCTTCTGGGATCTGCTGGCGCAACTGGATATCCCCTTTCTGCCGAATACCGCCGGCTGCCATACCCCGGAAGAGGTGTTCACCACCGCCATGATGGCGCGCGAAGTGTTCGGCACCGAATGGATCAAACTGGAACTGATCGGCGACGACTACACCCTGCAACCCGACACCCTGAACATGGTTGGCGCGGCGGAGCGCCTGCTGCGCGAAGGTTTCAAAGTGCTGCCCTACTGCACGGAGGATCTGGTGCTGTGTCGGCGCCTGGTCGATGTCGGCTGCGAGGCGGTCATGCCCTGGGCCGCGCCGATCGGCACCGGCAAGGGCGCGATGAATCCCTACGCTCTGCGGCTGCTGCGTGAGCGACTGGATGTGCCCATGCTGGTCGACGCCGGCATTGGTCTGCCCTCTCATGCCTGCGAGGTCATGGAGTGGGGCTTCGATGGCGTACTGCTGAACACCGCCGTGGCGCAGGCGGCCGATCCCGTAATCCTGGCCCGCGCCTTCGCCCAGGCCATCGAGGCCGGGCGACTCGCCTACCTCGGCGGGGCGATGGCCGAACGGGAGTCGGCCGAGGCCAGCACCCCGGTGGTTGGCACCCCGTTCTGGCACCACGCGGCGGATTGAAGGTTCGCCCGATGCGGTCAGGAACCGGTGACGCCGCCCTCGGAGTGCAGCCGGGGATACCCTCGGACACACGCCGTCACGCGAAAACCCCGGTGACCGATTGGATGTGAGTATGCCGACCCCCATCCTGCTCGACCCCAAGAACGACTACGTCTTCAAGCGCTTGTTCACCCAGGCGCCCGAACTTCTGGTCTCGCTCATCAACGCCGTGCGCGCGGACGAGCCGCCGATCACCCAGGTGAAGATCCTCAACCCGCGCATCGAGCCGGAGGAACTCACCGGCAAATTCATCATCCTCGATGTGCTGGCCGAGGATGCCCAAGGCCGCCAATACAACGTCGAGATGCAAGTCCGCAGCTATCCCGCCTGGGGCGCACGCAGCGTCTACTATCTGGCCAGCCTGCTCGGCGCGCAACTGAAGAGCGGCGAGGACTACGCCGCGATCCGCCCGGTCATCGGCATCCACCTGCTGGACTTCGACTACTTCAAGGCTCCCGAACACCAGACCCAGGCGGTGTGGTGTTTCGAACTGCGCGACCGCCAGCGGCCCGCCATCCTGATCGGACAGGAATTACAATTGAATCTTGTCGAACTGCCCAAGGCCGACCGCCTCGGGCTCGACGTCGACGCCCGGGCCGCCTTGGTGGCTTGGGTGGCCTTGCTGGAACACTGGAACGAGGAGCGCGCCATGTCCGAAATCGACTACCCCCCGGTCCAACAGGCCCTGGGCATTCTCAAGCACCTCAGCGACGACGAAGAGGCGCGCCGCCTCGCCCTGGTGCGCCAGCGTGCGTTGATCAATGAAATCAGCGAATTGAACGCCGCGCGCCGGGAGGGCAAGGCGGAGGGTCTGGCCGAGGGAGAGGCCAAGGGTATTCGGGAAGCCTTGGCCCGGTTGATCGCCAGCGGCATCGAGCCAGCGCGGGCGCGGACCCTCCTCGGGCTGGAATCCGAGGAATGATCCCCCCTCGGGCGCCTTTGGCGCGGGTTATCGCTACCCTCGGGCGCAACCCTTCGCGCGACGGCCACGGCTGCCCTCCTGCAGGCGATGTATGGAAATCCGGCTTGGGCGCCGGCATCCGCCAACCGGATTTTCCGGGGACTGACGCCGTCCATTACTGGGTCTGCTGGACGATCCTCATGAAGACTCCATGCAGGATGAAGGGGCCGACCTTGCCGATGTGAAGGGCGGGCATCAAGCCGACGAGGCCAGCATTTTTCCAGACGGAGGCCGCACGATGACACACAATGACGAACGAAACGCCACCCAGGCCGCGCTGCGACGCTTCCTCGACAGCGACCTGGATGAACTGATCCGCCCCGATCCCGCCGCCGTCAACGAACGGGTACTGGGTCTGTTCCGCCATGCCGCCGAAACCGTGCCAGCCTACCGCGAGCTGCTCGAAAGCCACGGCATCGTCCCGGACAGCGTGCGCACGCTGGACGATTTCGGTCGCCTGCCGCTGATGACCAAGCCCGGCTACATGCAGGCCTACCCGCTGGCCAGCCGTTGCCCGGGCGGCACGCTGGCAGGCTCCGACCGCGTGGCGGTGTCGTCCGGCTCGACCGGCCAGCCGACGTTCTGGCCCCGCTCGCCGCGGCACGAACTGGACATCGCCGTCCGTTTCGAGCAGGTCTTCCGCGACAGCTTCCACGCCCATGAGCGCCGCACCTTGGCGGTGGTCTGCTTTGCGCTGGGCAACTGGGTAGGCGGCTTGTTCACCACGTCCTGCTGCTGGCACTTGTCGCACAAGGGGTATCCGCTCATGGTCGCCACGCCCGGCAACAACAAGGACGAAATATTCCGAGTCATCCGTGCGCTGTCCCCGGAATACGAGCAGACGGTGTTGCTGGGCTATCCGCCTTTCGTCAAGGACGTCATCGACGCCGGGTTGGCGGCGGGTATCGATTGGGCACGCTACAACGTCCGCATGGTTTTCGCCGGGGAAGTCTTCAGCGAGGAATGGCGGGCCGAGCTGGTCCGTCGGGCCGGTTCCACATCGCCCACGCGTTACACCGCCTCGCTCTACGGCACGGCGGACGGCGGCGTGCTGGGCAACGAGACGCCCTACACCATCGCCGCCCGGCGTTTCCTGGCCCAACACCCGGAGGCGGCCCGGGAATTGTTTGGCGAGTCACGGCTGCCCACGCTGGTGCAGTACGATCCGGTCAGCCGCTATTTCGAAGTCCACGACGATACCCTGGTCGTTTCCGGCGACAGCGGGGTGCCCCTGGTCCGCTATCACATCGCCGACAAGGGGGGAGTCATCGGCTTCGAGGCAATGCAAGCCTTCCTGTGCGATCACGGCGCGACACGCTGGGTGGCCGGTGAACTTGGCGAGGGCATGCCGGTCCGGCCGCTGCCGCTGGTCTACGTCTTCGGTCGCGCCGACTTCACCGTCTCTTTCTATGGCGCTAACATCTATCCGGAGAATGTCACCGTCGGCCTGGAGCAGCCGGGGTTGATGGAATTGCTGACCGGCAAGTTCGTGCTGGAGGTGAGTGAGGACGAAAACGGCGACAAGCGCCTGAATGTCACCGCCGAACTCCGCCCAGGCGTCACCGGCGACGCGGAGCAGGCCGCCCGGCTGGCCGCGAGCATCCACACCCAGCTCCTCCGCCTCAACAGCGAATTCCGGCATTACACGCCTCCGGAGCGCCAGTTCCCCGTCGTCAGCCTGCGCCCTTTCGGCGACGCCGAATATTTCCCCGCGGGCGTGAAGCATCGCTACACGCGGCGGTCATGACAGCCAAGGTAAGATGATCTGAGTTCCAGCCATTCGGTAAATATCCATGCGCACTCCTACAAACTTCCTGTTTCTTCGTGACTGGCCACGGCGGATTCGCCGCTGGCTGCCTTTATTCCTGCTGGTGTCTTCATTCCCCATATCCGCCTTGCAGCTACCAGCGCCGACATCCCTGATCAAAAATGCCGGTTTGCGCCCGCAAACCGTGGAGGTCATCGAGCCGCATGCGGCGACGTCGGAGCGACCGGTCCGAGTGGCTTACGTCGGGATACCGATCAAGACGATCCTGAAGGAGTGGTTTGGCGATGCCTGGCAGGCGCCCAATGTCGAGGTGCTGTTTCTGGCCGAGGATGGCTATGCCTACGCGATTCCCGCCGCGAAGCTCGCCAGTCAGCCGGCTTATCTCACCTATGCCCGCGCCGATGGCAAACCCTTCGAACTGGACAACTGGGAACAGCGGGAGCATGTGCCACTAGCGCCGTATTATCTGGTCTGGGATAACCTCACGGCGCCGGATTTGCGGCACGACGGATCTTCCGGCTGGCCGTATCAGGTGACCCGCATCAAGTTGCGACAGCCCGGGGATGATGCCGCGTTGCGATTGCCGAATGCCGACCTGGAAACCGCGCTGGGCATGAAGGATACGGAGGCGAATTGCCTTACATGCCACCACTTGCGCGGCTTCGGAGGCGAGAAGTTTCCCGAGGATCTCACCGCCAGCCTCTGCCGCTGGTCCCCTGCCGATCTCCAGCGCTGGATCCACGAGCCGGCGCGCTTCCGCCCTGGCACGATCATGCCCGCTCTCAACCGGGCCTGGCCGGATGAGGAACGGCGCCTGGTCGCCGCCCGAATCGCCCGCTACCTGAATGCCATCAAGCAGTCCGATCCCAAGGTCTGTGAGGGCAATACCCCCTTACAACAATAAGGTTCTCTCCGGTTTCACCGAGCCTGATGCATGCTTTGTCCCTCCACTCATCAAGTAAGCCAGGGTGACCACTCATCATCAGGATCGCTCATCAGCTTGCCTCGCATCGCCAGCCTGAAGAGAGATCAGGCCTTATTGCAGAAGGGAGTTTATTGACAAGGCCCTTGAATAGGTGATTTAAGTCTAGCGCTAAGCCACATGGCTGTTGGAAGTGAACTCCTGAACTTAAGGGCCATGTCAATAACAAGGGCTACATCCGTTGGATGTATAACTCAAGGATTCCATGCCAGCGCCTTTCAATGCGTTCGTAAGAGCATAGTTGAGAGAGTTCGCGGCATGAAAACTGATGAAGCACCCATCCTGGGTCATTGAGCGAGCATAACGCCCACGATCAGCGTCCCGCGCCACCGCACGAAACCTGAAAACACCAAGCCGCTTCGTGACGCGGGTGCGCTGGATCGGACGGTTAGGCAAGTGATTCCATGCAGCGAACCTACTGCGCTTCCCGATAATCCGTAAAGACTCCCACCAGGATAATCACGAGGCCGACTACAATATAGAATCCACGCGCTGGCCCTTCAAAGCCAACGATAAACGGCAACAAGACCAAAGCCGGACCGACGACGCGCTCTACCCAGCCATGGACCGGAAAGGGAATCAGTTTTGCGACGCCAAGTGGAAAATCAGTGACTAGGGTCATGGCAAGGTGAATTCCTGCTAGTGCATAGGCAATTGTCCCTGCCATGCCGGTTAATCCGATGAGGCTTGGCGCGACCAAAAACAGGACGACTGTCACATAATCAAGATACCCATGAGGGGTCGGTGAGATAATTTTCATGCCTCTGCTCCTCATAATTAAATGTTTATATGGCTATTGCACCCGGCACTCAGATCGCTAGCGCCTAACAATAAGGTAATACTACTATTCCCTACTCAGCTTCATCAGGGGTTTCTCGACCGGGATCTCCGATTCACACTTGGGGCAGGCGTACCACGTCTCAGCCTCATGCTCGATGGAATACACATCCTCATCGTCGGCCTCCATTGGATTGAGTTCACTTCCTCGCCCGCGCCAACCACATTCGGGGCACATGAACATCGAACGCTCCATCTCATCCAGCCAGCGCTGAAACGCGACATAACTGATTTTCGGTATCGCCATTCGTCCCGAGCTGATGTGAAATCGGATGCCAGCTCTCTTGTCATCCGTGTCCTTGCTAATTTTTCTGGCCACGTTCACCTCCAGGTTCAGGTTTCCCAACATGCGCTTGGCGTACGATGCGCGCGATTTGGGAGTCATGTTGATGCGCCATACGGCGCAATTCCTCCGGACATCCGTTGTTGGTAGTCTGGAGTTGATCGGGTTCCATTGGGATGGGGCGGAATCGGCAGGCCTGCTCGGCCCAGGCGAGCAAGAAGGGAATGCCCTCGCCCCAATGTCCACCATGGTCGTCAGATTCCCCTCTGGTCTTCAGGAAATGATGCGAAATCAATTCCAGGATAAGGCGTTCACGAGACCGCCGTCGAATGAGCAACTCCGAGATTTCCAGCGCCACGGGATCGGCATCAACCCGGCGCAAGCTTCTCCGGGATCGACTCAGGTCCGACTGAAAAACGTCATCAAGCATCCGTTCGGGTAACGGAAAATCCGCACGGTCAACCAACGCGCGGACCAGGTTATTGAAAAAAACGGTACCCGCCCAGTCCGATATTCGTTCCTCCTGGTAATGCTTGAATTCATTCCATGGATCCAGTCCCGGCACCCTCCCAAATCCCGCAGCATGGAGCAATGCCCGGTCGTCCGTGAGGGGTTGTTTCTCGAGTATCTTGGTCACATACACTCTCAGCGCAGTCACAGCGCTCGGGACGGCATTTCCGAGCCGAATTTTCTGCTGCGCGGTCAGCTCCATGCTCAGCGCTTCACCTACGCGTGCACCATCAAGCGCCGGCTGAATGGTCTGTGCCAAGGCTTCGTACTCGCTCACAAAGGCCCTTTCCTCCGCGCCGGAGCACAGGATTTCCACCCTCCGCTTGCGCGCCACCAGCCTGGCTCCGGCAAACAGGGCGACGTCCACGATTACACGTTGTGGCGAACGGGTGACCCGTTTGTGCGGAATCCATTGCGCAAATTTCTCACGGAGTTCCTCGAGTTGGGCGTCGAGAAAAGTCATCCCAACATCACAGACTGGCACCTCCACCTCGATTCCCCTGTAGGCCTCAAGGTCGATGCGTGGATAGGTTTCGAATGTGGCAGTGAAGCGGAATTCATTGTCTCCGCCCAGATTTCCTTCATGCCACTTGAAATCGGGTCTGCCGATGACATCTAGGTCGCAAGCCTCCGCTTGTGAACGGAACGCCTGCGTGAGGAGTTCCTGTATCACCTCTTGGCGAATTTGGTGACCCATGATCTTTTCCAGAGCCATATTCTGATGATGAAGATCTCGAAATCCCGGCAATGAATTTCGCGATGCCATCCAGGCGAGGCGGTCACGGACGCCATTGAATATTTCGGATGCGCCCAGGGTAAAATCAAAGCAGTAAGACACTTCGTCAATCTTCCGCATGGAAAACATGTGTCTGCAGTAATTCTGAGCACTGCTCCGCACTGAGGTTCTCTTGCAACAAGCTTGCGTGAGATCCCGGGCTTGATTCTTCATGTCGGGATGCGTTTGTTTGCGTTGGCAAGGTCTCTGTCAGAGCCTGTTTTTCATTCCATACAGCCCAGCCCAGCCGGCTGGCCTTGGCCCAAGGGTGGTTTGGCGAGGTTCGATTCCTTTTCGTTCGCATCGTGGGAAGTCACTTCAGTGCCTGGGTATTTGGTTCACTTCCGTCCACGCTGGCACACACAAGCTATGGTCCTCACCATCACAGGACGGATCACATCGCAAGCCGGGTGGATCAACTGGGCGAGTGGTCTCATTCATACCCCTTGTTACGCATTTCGAGTTCGAAGAGGTGATGGAACTTGGGGTTTGGATGCTGGGCGAGCTTGTCGCGGAAAGCTTCAATGTCGGCTCCTTCGATATCCGCCGCGAACAGGGTCATGAGTCCGGGATCCTCGCAGCCCAGAATTCGCTGCTGCAACCGTCCAATGTCGCCTCCCCGCTCCGATTTGAGCAATGCGAAGTCATAGACAAGACGGTGATCCTCACTGCGAAGAATCACTTCCTCCATCAGATCCATATCCGTTTTCTCCACCGCGTAGGCAAAACGATATGCCAACTCAGGATCGTCATGGTTGAGGACCTGTTGTTGGAGTTCCGCTGAAAAACCTTCGCTTTGCCATCGACTCATCATTTCACGCAGGATGCTGTCTTTCATGCGGCTCGCCTACAATATTGAATTGCAATCATTTCAGTTGAGAGGGAATTCCGTATCGCATTGCAACATGGGCAGCCATGATCGAGAACACGCCCCGGGCAACGGTACGGCTATCATTCATGTATCAAGGGCTGCGCGGATCCTCACGCGTCGCGGCGGCCCAGTCGGCAATCGCCTGGCTGTTGGGAAAACGCTCCATGAATGGTCTTTCGGAAATGATGGCTTCCGTGCTGATGACCGTGCCTACGATCCTGACCGCATTCGACAAGGCATTTACCGTCACGGCCACGGGGTCAACCACCCCGAGATCAATAAGATTGCCCATTTGCATACTGTCGGCATCGAAACCATAGGCGGTATCCTTTTGGAATTGGATGCGGGCAACGATGGCTTCGGGATTCTCGCCGGCGTTGGCCGCGATTCTCATCAGCGGTTCCGCGAGGGCCCGATCCACGATATCGATACCCAGTTCCTCATCCTCGCAAGCGCCAGATAAATGTTCCAGGGCGGAAGCCGCGTGGAAGAGCGCAAGCCCCCCCCCGGGTGCGATGCCATGTTGCAGGGCAGCGCGCATGGAGTTGTAAGCGTTTTCAATACGAATGAGCCGTTCCTTGATCTCCAGATCAGTCGAGCCACCAACCTTGAAGACAGCCGTTCGGCCATGCAGATGGCGTATCCGCTCCTCGATTTCCTCAGAGCGTGTTAAAAAACCTAAGCTATTGATTTGTATGGGATGCGTATGCGGGTGACACCCCAAGGAACCGATCAATTGGGGAGAAATTGCTTCGCAGGGTTTTTATTTGCCCTGATTTCTGGT
>Ga0172367_10005458_pt1 | contig 15351 bp, 16 predicted proteins | sample Lak10m_FD_114542 | JGI IMG/M metagenome (GOLD analysis project Ga0172367, IMG submission 114542) | Freshwater microbial communities from Kabuno Bay, South-Kivu, Congo - kab_022012_10m | ecosystem: Environmental > Aquatic > Freshwater > Lake | place: Democratic Republic of the Congo: South-Kivu... | reverse complement strand
TCTTTTATGTTTTTCGCTCTTTGTTCACTCTGGTTTCAAAGAACATTTATTTTTCGCAAGCAATCCTGAAAAACATTGGACTTATAAGCTCTTTTTGCTGCATATCACCTAACTCACTTCTATGCGTATCCTGATTGCGCCTGTGGGAAAAACAGGGGATGTGGATATGCGTATAAGTGTAGCGTGTTATATTTCGGGTTATTTTTTGTGATAATTTTGGAATCAAAGATCGTCGAATGGACTCCTGATAAGCTGAATCGATCTTGCACTGACATGAGTATAAATCTCGGTAGTACGACTGCTCTTGTGCCCGAGAATCTCCTGAATATACCTGATATCAACCCCCGACTCGTGTAAATGTGTGGCATAACTGTGCCTTAACCAATGTAAAGTTACTGGTTTTTTTATTTTTGCCAAAAAAATTGCCTTTTTTAATACTTGCTGCAAACTTCTTTCATCATATTGCATTCCCGGTTTCTCTCCCTCAAATAACCATACCTTCGGCCGGTACTGCCTGTAATAATCCCTGAGCAACTCAATAATCTTCAGGGAAACTGGTACTACCCTGTCCCTCCTCCCCTTGGCCTGTCTTATTATCAATAATCCGCGTATACTGTCAATATCACTAGGCTTAAGATTCAATAATTCCCCCCTTCGTAAACCACATGCATAAATAACACTCAGCATAGCCCGGTGCTTAACATTTCTTAACCCTGACAATAAAAGTTTTACTTCCTCCTTACTCAATACATTAGGAAGCTTGTATTCCCGTTTTGGCCTCATTATAGTGTCAATATTAAAATCCCCATGGATAATCTCCTTGTAAAATAATTTCATTGCATTGATTAACTGGTTCTGATATGAAAAACTTAATTTCCTGGGCAGGATATATTCATTAGTAAACTTTTGAATCCCATCACCAACATCCCTTCCTCTTCCATGCTTGTTTATAAACGACAGGAATGTCCTGACCATTTCCGTATAAGTTTTGATCGTGGATTGGCTATAACGACGATAACTCATCCACCTTCTTAGTTCTTCTACTTTCAAAGTTTGGTTGTCTGTAATCAAAGGCAATCCTGTCTTTGTCTGTTTATGAATTGGTTTAATATCAACCTGCTTCACTTTTTGGATTTTATACTCTTAATCCGGGAAAAGGCAAAAGGTAATACAGTAAAGTGCTGCTTTTTATTAACTTTGAACTCCTTGATCGGGTAAATATGATGATCCTGCAGGTATTAAAAAAAATTATTGGGATTCTTGATAATCTGAATATTCCTTATATGCTGTCAGGAAGTGAATTACAGAAAAATGACATCAGCGAGCTGATCGATAATCCTAAATGCGATAAAAATTATATCAGAAAACCGACCCCACACTTGCCTGGACGGATTCAATTGAATCACTGTAACTCCAGATCACTGGTCAGAACCCCAATGAGTGTACCTGATTTACTATAAAGAGGAATCGAATAGGTTACCATTACAATGCCTCCGCCACCGTCATCATAATAGGGATTGCACCAGTAAGGGCTTTTCGTTTTAACGGGTTCAGAATACCAATCACTCTGCGTATAATCATAAGCAACAGGAAGATCCACCTGCTTAAACTCAATTCCGGCACGGTAAACATATGGCGCTGCAACATGTTTCTGGCTGCCTGCCTCATCAGGGGCAAAAGCCAGGGCAGCACCGTAAATGAAGGAAAAGTTTTTAAGATAATTCCTTAAAATCTCAGGCATGTCCGAAGGCACTAAATTCCGGTCGCTCAACTCCGCTGCAAGCTTGCCCAATGCATTTTCAACAAGAGAACGCTTCTCTGCTCCGGGTAAATCCATTATGGATTCATGGAAATGTATGACTTTCCAGCCTGCCGCTTCCCTCTGCCATACCCACGTCTCACATAGAAACTGCTCGCCCGGCTTATCTTCCTTCATAATGTATGTATCTTTCATCCAGCTTATCCAGATGGCATTCCCCGGAGTTGTCACCGTGACCTGCGAGTGAATAATATGCAGGTTCTGTACTTTCAGACTGTTATAAACATTCTGCATGGCAGAAATAAAACCTTTTTTCGAATAATGCATCCCTCCCGATATAAATACCGCTGCGCTGTCCTCAGAAAGGAAAGGTGCTATGGAATCCAAACGCAGATTATTGGCAAAAGTGGTTATCCTCCCCATCAGAGTGTTTATAGTGTCAATTGTCGCAAGCTTTTCCTTTTCTGCATTCTTGCTCGTATCATACTTGCAACTGCTAAGGATCAACATTATGACAATGATCAAATGTACTTCCTGAGAGATGTACTTTTTCATATTTCTTTATTTTAGAAATTAAAAATAGTCAAAATTCAGAGATGCCCGGCTGAAAGTGATCAATTTCTCACAGAAATAATTAAATCAGCCGGCTTTCTTCAACTGTTGAACTTGCTTTGAATGACCTGAACGGAATACAAAAAACAGATAGATCACAACGAAAAATACCCCGGCTCCGGAAATTGTGAACATTGCCCTCGGACCAATCGTGAACCAGAATATACCTGCAAGGGAACTGGCAGCCAGAGTGCATATGCTTGCCAGACTGTTATAAAATCCTATTGCAGTCGCAGTTTCATTCCGGTCTGCCAGATTCGAAATGAGGGCTTTCGAAATGCCTTCCGTGGAAGCCGCATAAATACCGTAAAAGAAAAACAACAAACCGAACACCAGGGCGGAACCAGCCCAGCCTATTAAGAAATAAACACCCGAAAAAAGGAATAAACCCACAAGTAACATGGTTTTTAATCCGATCCTGTCGGCAATGATCCCGACCGGATAAGAGAATAATGCATATACCAGATTGTAAAATATATAAAAACCGATCATCCCGGCATCACTTACCTTTTGCTCCTTTAATGCCAGTAATAAAAAGGCATCGGAACTGTTAAACAGGGTGAATACAAGCAAACCGGCGACCAACATCCGGAAGGCCGGCGATGCCTTCTTCCAGTAACTGAAATATGAGAATAAGCCAACACGGGGTGTAGTTGGAATTTCCCGGGTGACATATCTGTTTGTCTCTTGCTGCTCTTTCAATACCGTTTTTCGTGATCTGTCTTTCAATAAAAATGTAAGCGACACAGCCACCAGTCCCGGCAGAAACGCAATTATAAATAACCAGTAATATTGTCCGGGATAAAAATAAAGGTAGATAAGCGCAATAACCGGACCTATCGCCGCCCCCGCAGTATCCATCCCTCTGTGAAATCCAAACACTTTTCCTTTATGCTCCTTTGTCGTTTCATCACTCAGCATCGCATCCCTTGCGCTTGTCCGTAATCCCTTGCCTAACCGGTCAAGTGTGCGGGCAAAAAAGATCCACAACGGAAATGTGAAAAATGCCATCATAGGCTTGGAAACAGCGCTCAACAGGTATCCACCCCTTACAAACGGAACCCTTTTTTGCCATACGTCAGAGAGGTTGCCGAAATATCCTTTTGATAACCCCGCAGTAGCCTCCGCCACCCCCTCCAAAATTCCGATAAGCATCACCGAAAACCCTATGGATCTCAGATATACAGGCATGATCGGATATAACATCTCGCTGGCAATATCGGTAAATAAACTCACCGCCGAAACTATCAATACCGTCCTTGTAAGAATTTTGCTTTTTGTCATCTGTAGCCAGTCATTTATAGTTGGTCATATAGGAATTGTTTATAAATCCTTGCCTCACTCCTCACTCAACAGCTTTGTTGTCCTACGGCTCACTTTTTTTAAAAGTCTCAAGATAAGTTCTCGCAACTGTATTGAGCTTGTTGTTCCAATGCTTACTGGCCTGCATTGCATTATCCAGCGTCACAGTGTCGGCGTAGTGAAGCTTCCGTAACAGGTTCAGGGAATTCATCCTTGTCTCAAACTCATATTTCGGTCCGGAGTATAAGATCAACTCATTCAGGTATTCCTTTTTCCCGTTACCGATTGCTATTTCCAGCCATTTCATTCGGATATTCCTGCCCCGCCACCCTTCCAGCTCCCTTGTCATTTCCAGATACCGTTCAGCATTCCCGGGAAATGAATTACATAAATTCCCTAACGCTGACTCAATGTTGAGCCACGACGAATCGGAAAGACAATGCTCGGCTTCTTTCCTCAATGTCGCCGGTAACGGTCTTATTGCAGATAAAACTTCTTTCCGTACATTGGCATCTGCATCAACCAACGCCTCTCTCATCAGTTCCAGGGTCGAAGTATCATTCCTGTCGGCTGCCAACTGGCTTATGATCTCGGCTTTTGTCAGATAAAAGCTCTCATTACGGTAACATCTTTGAAGCAGATTGCGTTTGCTTTCACTCGAAACCGGCCGCAACGCCGTCAACGCATCATAACGGTCGATCATATTGCCCGCCCTCAACGCCTGCGACGAAAGCTCTTCAAAACTTTTATTGAAGTTGACTTTTTTCAGGATCTGACGGTCCGGATCAAATAAAATAAAATCAATTGCCTTCTTACCCGGGTTCGGAAAAATAACTTCACTGAAGCTATCAGATATCCATACTCTCTTTTTGTCGGCACTGCCATCTTTATAATGAACTTCAAATTCGATTGGCATTCTGAATAAGCCGGTCTGATCATTGATATCCTGAACCTGCCAGATCCAGATAAAGGTGGAAAAAATCCCTCCCTGATCCTCTTTTTCAACATATTTCAAGGTATATTCCGGCTCCCCGCCATGTAATACCCACTCTTCAAAAAACCAGTCGTAAGGCTTCTTTCCCGATTCATAAACACATTGGATGAAGTCACTTGTACCTGCATCCGCGAAACCGGATTTCAACAGGTAAAGCTTAATGGCATCCCTGAATTCCCTCTCTCCCATTACGTACCGTAACATGTCAAGAACCAGTGAGCCCTTCCGGTAAATGCGCTCCACTCCCCCGCGTGATCCTCCAACCGGATAATCGTTCCTGTTTGCAGCTTCCAGCGTTAGCTGGAGTTCTTCATTACGGATGCCCTGGTAGTAGTCTTCTCCATAAATGCTTTTCTCAAAGACCTTGGCATAGTAAGTCCCGAAACTTTCTGTCAGCCAAACATCCCTGTTCACCCGGTGACTTACATAGTTTCCGAACCACTGATGCGCCAACTCATGAGCATTAACATTAACATAATTGCGTTGCCACCATGCACGCGGACCGATAAGCATGAAATCGCCGAATACAGTGGCAGTGGTGGTTTCCATCGCTCCATACATATAATCCATGACCGGCGCCTCCCGGTAAACCGGATAAGGATAGGATACCCCCATCTCCTTTTCAAAAAATCCGAACATCTGTTCCGTGTACTTGTACGTTGATGCGACTTTCCTTTCCATCCCCTTATAATACCAGAATTCAAGAGGTACCCCCCGATTTGTCCTCGAGGTTTGATAATCATAATCGCCGATGACAAGAGAAGTTGAGAAAAAGGGATGATCTTTCGTCATCCTGTAATGCCACGTTCTTGTCCCGTCAGGATTTATTTTTACTCCGACACGTTCTCCATTTGAAAAAACCTTATAATCTTTGCCGAAGGTAATGCTCATGTCAACAGTTATCCTCCCTTCCATATAAGGAAGCCATCCGTGTGGCCTGTGTGCCCATATCTGTTTACGCTTTCCTTCCTCTTCCGGCCTCCAGCCGATAAAATAAATAGCACCTGTCATCGGTGTCGCAGTGTAATCTATCCTGATCTTCCCTTTCTTCATATACTGAAGTTTCACGACTGCAGGCTCCCGGCTGCCGCACGGATAGACGATCAGATTTGGACCGGATTGACGGTAAACACACTCCAAACCATCAATTGCCACTGAGTAGATTTTAAATCCGGGGGCATAGAACACAATGGAATCTACCTGATAACGGTTTGAAATGAAATCGAATTCTGCAGTTCCCTTTACAAGATTCTTTTCCGGCCGGAATGATACCGAAGCTTTAAGATGCTTTATCGAAACCGGCAGGTCAGGCGGAACGGATGAAGGATCTGAATAGTAGGTGATCTTGTTCTCTTGTGCCATCGCAACGGATGTCAGTATCATGAACAGTAGCAGGAATCCGGGCTTCCTGAGGATGTCCTTCATAAATAAAAAATTAGTATGTTTGCTTTTGCTTCAAAAGCAGCTCCTCTATGTCGTCGGCCAAAAGTAGCAAAATTTCCTCCATTTCACATATTCTTTCCGTCATCGATGGCCAGGAACTGGAACGCCAGCGCCTTTCCCGGGAACTGCACGACGGTATCGGCCAGTCACTCATCGCAATAAAGATGAAACTCGATAGCCTCTCATATTTGCAGGAGGCCGAAATCAAATCCCAGCTGGAAGGGATCAAACATCAGTTCGACCAGATCATTGATGAGATCCGCCGTATAACCACAGACCTTATGCCTCCTGTCCTTGACGAATTCGGCCTTGTAATTGCCCTGTTCAACCTTTGCGAAGATACAAGCCGGGCATCCGGTATCCAGATAAAATTTGAGCACCGGGTCAAAACGGAGACCTGGAATAAAAAAATTCAGACTTATCTCTACCGGATCATCCAGGAGGCGATCCATAACATTGTTAAACACTCATCGGCAAAACAGGCATATATCAAGCTGCAGGGCGACATTGACGACATCTATTTAAGTATCCAGGATAATGGCATCGGATTCCGGACAATTCTCGCCAAAGCCGATAGTCAGTCCGGCCATGGCCTTCATAACATAAAAGAAAGGGTTAAATTACTCCACGGCACTTTCGACATAAAGTCTGCTCCCGGAAAAGGTACGCTGATGCAAATTAAAGTCCCGCGACACATCTGATGGAAAAAATAAATGTCTTTCTGGTTGATGATCACGATCTTGTGAGGGACGGGCTGAAAGCCCTTCTTTCAGGTATTCCCGATATCGGGATCATCGGTGAAGCTTCTACGGGTACGGTTCTGTTTGAGAAGCTGAAAATCGTTCAGCCTGATGTTATTGTACTGGATATCTCCCTGCCCGACATTTCAGGTATTGAGGTCACCCGCCGGATAACTTCCGAATATCCTGCGATAAAAGTTCTTATCCTTTCGATGTATACCAATGAAGATTTTGTTTCCAACGCATTGAAAGCCGGTGCCAGGGGATACCTGCCAAAAAATACTACCCGTCATGAGCTTGTCCAGGCTATTTATACCGTTAATAAAAATGAGGAATATTTCGGGGAGGTGATTTCCAGGATCCTCCTTCAGAATTATGTCAGATCAGCCCGGGAGACCGATAAAAATGAGCTGAACCGGGCAGAAAGCCTCTCACGGAGGGAACTGGAGATCCTGAAGTTGTTTTCGGAGGGGATGGTAAATAAGGAGATCGGTGAAACCCTTGGCATCAGCATCCGAACAGTGGAGACCCATAAAAACCACATCATGCGAAAACTGGAATGCAGGTCTTCAGTAGAGATGCTCAAATTCGCCATCCGTAATAAACTTATCAAATTGTAATTCCTGTTGATTTAAATTCCCATACTGTGGTAACGTTCGTAACCATAAAAGAAACCCGGCAATACCTCCGTAAGATGAGGAAAAGAGGGAAGAGTGTTGGATTCGTCCCAACTATGGGCGCACTACATGAAGGGCATCTGACCCTGGTCCGGCGGTCAAAGAGGGAAAATGATATCACCGTTTGCAGCATTTTCGTAAATCCCGTTCAATTCAACAATAAGGAAGATCTTGTTAAATATCCGCGTATGCTTGCAGCTGATTCGAAACTGCTGGCATCCGTGGGATGCGATCTGATCTTTTCACCACCGGAAGAAGAGATGTATCCGGGTGGTCAAGAACCTGTTGTTGAGATCGACTTTGGTATGCTCGACAAAGTAATGGAGGGACGATTCAGACCGGGCCATTTCATGGGTGTTGCTGTTGTGGTTAAACGTTTATTCGAAATTGTAGAACCCGACCGTGCATATTTCGGAAAAAAAGATTTCCAGCAACTTGCCGTTATAAAGCGATTGGTGAATCTTTTGAAAATCCCACTGGAAGTGATCCCCTGTGAAACTGTTCGTGAAAATGACGGACTGGCAATGAGTTCGAGAAATATGCGGCTTACTATCGGGGAGAGGATGATAGCACCTCACATCTATAAGGTTCTTTGCGGTGTGAAAGACCGGGCGGGTACATTGCCGGTTGAAGAATTAAAGAGCTGGGCCGTTAAGAAGATCGCGGAAAAACCTGAGTTACGGCCGGAGTATTTTGAAATTGCCGCTAACGACACCTTGCTCCCTTTACACGACTGGACTGACCGCAAAAAGGCTGTGGCCTTTACCGCCGTGTACCTCGGCGATGTCCGCCTGATCGATAATATCGAACTTTTTTCGTAATTTTGCACCATTATGCAAATCCAGGTTTTAAAATCGAAGATACATCGGGCCACTGTGACAGAGGCCAACATTAATTATATAGGTAGCATTACCATTGATGAGGCCCTGATGAATGCAGCTAATATCCTTGAATATGAGAAGGTTCAGGTATTGAACATCAATAATGGTGAAAGGATCGAAACTTATGTGATAAAGGGGAAAAAAGGAAGCGGTGTAATTTGTCTCAACGGTGCTGCTGCCCGGAAGTTCTTCCCCGACGACGTGGTCATCATAGTTTCATTTGCCACAATGGATTTTGAGTCTGCCAGAAATTTCAAGCCTTCTATTGCTTTCCCCGATAAGGATAACAAGATCTCCAGGGGAAAAAAAAGATAAAGGATGAATGAGAATTTGCCTGAATCCGGTACCCTGAAAAAGAGTATCCTGAACATCATTAAATTTACCCTGTTCCTTGGTCTGGGAATTTTCATAATCTGGATATCGCTTAAGGATCTTACTCCTGCCGAGCGCTTCCAGATCCTACAGTCATTCCGTATTGCCAATTACTGGTGGGTGTTCCTGGCTATATTATTGGGTATTTTCAGTCATATCCTGCGCGCCCTTAGATGGATATTGTTCTTTGAACCGATGGGATTCAAACCTTCCTTGAAAAATACCTTTTACGCTGTGATGGTCGGTTACCTTGCTAACATGGCATTCCCGCGTCTTGGTGAAGTAACCCGCTGCGGACTTCTGACCAGGTATGAAAAAATACCATTCAACAAGGCCTTCGGAACGGTTATTACCGAAAGGGCCGTTGATATGATAATTTTTTTCCTGCTGTTTATTCTGATGATCTTAACCCAGATCGGTACAATAAGAGGATATCTCGACAATAACGTTTATCCAAAACTGGTGGCGAAGTTTGGCTACCTGCATTACTCCAGGATGGTAATCGTTACCCTGGTTGCGATATCTGTTCTGATGATCATATTTTTTTTCCTTTTCAGGAAAAAACTCAGAGAATCGAAATTCTATCAAAAGATCAAAAATCTCACACTTGGTTTCTGGGATGGCCTGAGATCTCTCAGTCAGATCAAAAAGATCCGGCTGTTCACATTTTATTCCCTTGCGATCTGGACGCTGTATTATTTCATGCTCTACCTGATTTTTTTCTGCTTTGCAGAAACAACCGGACTGGGTCCCGGAGCAGGATTATCGGCCCTGGTGCTCGGAAGCATCGGAATTATGATAACCCCCGGAGGTATTGGTCTTTATCCTGCCATCATCCAGGAGTCACTCTTACTTTATGGGATCACTAAACCAACCGGGCTTGCCCTCGGCTGGATCGCATGGACCGCCCAAACAGCAATGATCGCAGTTACAGGTGGAATTTCCTTATTACTTTTGTCTTTCAATAAGCACAGAAATGGAAAGTCTGAAAAATATCGAATCGAAAATCCTGAACTTTGAATATCTTCAGAGACGGTTGTCTGTCTGGCGTTTCAAAGAAAAAAAGATAGTTTTCACTAACGGTTGTTTTGATGTATTGCATCTTGGACATATCGAGTTCCTGGCTAAAGCCCGCGATCTGGGCGGCGTTCTGGTGATAGGCCTGAACTCCGACGATTCGGTCCACCAGATTAAAGGCCCCCACCGTCCGCTCAATAATGAACATGCCCGGGCAATGACCCTGGCTTCATTATCTTTTGTTGATGCCGTTGTTATGTTCGATGAAGAAACACCGTCTGAACTGATAAAACTCGTTCATCCCGATATCCTGGTAAAGGGGAAGGATTATAAAGAACATGAGATCGCAGGTAATGATTTCGTCAGATCATATGGCGGAAAAACCATCACTATCGACCTGGTTAAAGGATATTCAACTTCTAACCTGATCGAGAAAGCACGTAAGTTGCACCGGTAAAATGTCAAAAGTAAAGACAGCATTCTTCTGTCAGAATTGCGGTAATCAAGCCTCCAGATGGATGGGAAGATGCCCGGCCTGCGGCGAATGGAATACTTTTGTCGAAGAGGTTATCCAACGGGAAGAGAAAAGCACAGGGAAAATAACAATTGGTGATAGACAACCCTCTTTGCCTGTTAAAGTCACCGATGTTAATTTTCAATCGGATATACGGATCGACTGCCATGACGAGGAGTTGAACAGGGTCCTTGGCGGCGGTGTTGTTCCGGGATCGGTGGTACTCATCGGTGGAGAACCGGGTATCGGGAAATCCACCCTTATGCTTCAGGTTGCATTGAATTGTAATGACCGGAAAATTCTTTATATAACCGGAGAAGAAAGCGAACAACAGATCAGGATGCGTGCCGACCGGGTCGGCAGCAGCAATGAAAATTGTTTCATCCTTACCGAAACCAATACCCAGTCTGTGTTCCGGCATCTTGAAACACTTAAACCTCAGATCATTATCATCGATTCCATTCAAACTCTTCAAACCGATATCATCGAATCATCTGCCGGAAGTATTTCCCAGATCAGGGAATGTGCCGCTGAACTGCAGAAATACTCAAAGATAACCCATACACCGGTCTTTCTGATCGGTCATATCACCAAAGACGGTAACCTGGCAGGGCCCAAGATCCTTGAACATATGGTCGATACCGTACTTCAGTTCGAGGGCGACAGGAATTATGGCTACCGTATTTTACGCTCCCTGAAAAACAGGTTTGGATCCACCTCCGAATTAGGAATCTATGAGATGAACGACAGCGGCCTTCGCGAGGTTTCCAATCCGTCTGAGATATTACTCAGTCAGCGTGACGAACAGGTTAGTGGTGTCGCCATTGCTGCAATGGTGGAGGGATTGAGACCCATACTTATAGAAACGCAGGCCCTTGTTAGTACTGCGGTTTACGGCACTCCCCAGCGGTCGGCTACGGGTTTTGATGTTCGCCGCCTGAATATGTTGTTGGCCGTTCTTGAAAAACGCAGTGGTTTCAGGCTTGGAACGAAAGATGTTTTCCTGAATATCGCGGGAGGGATCAAAGTTGACGATCCTGCAATCGACCTTGCGGTTGTTGCTGCCATCCTTTCTTCAAACCAGGATTCACCTGTCGATAACAAAACCTGCTTTGCGGCCGAGACTGGCCTCTCGGGAGAGATCCGGCCTGTTAACCGTATCGAACAACGCATCTCTGAAGCCGAGAAACTTGGTTTTGAAAGGATATTTATTTCAAAATATAATACCAAAGGTATCGATCTGAAACGTTATAATTCGATCAAAGTCATACCCGCAGGAAAAATAGAAGAGTTGTACAGGAAACTGTTCGGATAAAACCATATGCTATGAAAAACCGGACTGTCACCGATAAAAATGAACTGACTGATATCATCAGAAAAAGTAAATGGTGTCATCTTGCAATGACCGATGCTCAAGGGAAACCTTACCTGGTTCCTTTAAACTTTGGTTTTAAAGATGATATAATATATATGCACGGGGCAAAGCAGGGAAAGAAGATCGATGCTTTAAAACAAAATCCGGGGGTTTGCGTTAACTTTAGCGTGGATCAGCTCCTTTATTACCGTGATGAAAAGGTTGCCTGCTCCTGGAGTATGAAATACAGGAGTGTCCTTTGTTACGGCAATGTGGAGTTCATTGACGATCCGGAAGGAAAAATTGAAGCGCTGAATATCATCATGTCGCAATATTCCGGCGACAGGTTTAAATTCAATCCGCCGTCAATCCGTGAAGTAAATGTCTGGAAGATCAGGGTGGAAAAGTTTGAAGGACGGGTCTACGGATATTAATTATGGTTTTTATATCCCATGGAATATAAGGATTATTATAACACGCTGGGTGTCTCAAAAGATGCTTCACAGGCGGAGATCAAAAAGCAATACCGTCGGCTTGCTATAAAATACCATCCTGATAAAAATCCGGGTAACAAGCAGGCTGAGGAAAAATTCAAGGATCTCGGAGAAGCTTATGAAGTACTTAGCGATCCGGAAAAACGTAAAAAATATGATACCCTGGGCTCAAACTGGAAGCAGTATGAACAATCGGGAGCCGGAGCAGGTGAAGCCGATTTTGCCCGGTGGGCACGACAGGGCGGCGGTAGACAATATTCCCGCACTTATACTTCAGAGGATTTTGGCGGAACCGATTTTTCCGATTTTTTCAATACCTTCTTTGGTGGCGGATTCGGAACCGGTTTTTCCGAAACTTTCGGAAAGGGAACCCGCCAAAGAGGTCAGTCACGTGAGCTCAGCCGTAAAGGAGAGGATTATGAAGCCCGGCTTGAAATTACGCTCGAGGAGGCTTTTCAGGGCAGTAAAAGGCTGCTGAATATTAATGATGAGAAGATCAGTATAACCATACCACCAGGGGTAAGGGACGGCCAGGTGCTGCGTGTGAAAGGGAAAGGAGGAAAAGGACGCAGGGGGGGTGAGAGCGGAAACCTTTACCTTCATGTTGAGATAATCCCCGACTCAAAATACGAGCGTAAGGAAAATGACCTTTTTACCGATCTTCATGTTTCACTCTATAAAGCAATCCTTGGAGGAGAAGTCCCGGTTAATACCATGAAAGGTACGTTTAATATGATGATCCCTGAAGAAATCCCGAACGGAAAAGTTTTACGGATGAAAGGGCTTGGAATGCCCGTTTATCAGAAAAAGGGATTGGCGGGTGACCTTTATTTAACTATCATCATCGATATCCCTAAAAACCTCTCCCGGGAAGAGTTGGCTTTATTCAAAAAATTAGCTGCACTCAGACCCTGACTCGTATGACATCCCGGCCAAAAATAATGATTATCGGAGGAGGATTCGGAGGCATCACTCTGATCCAGAAACTCAGGAACAAGCCTTGCGATGTTGTTCTCTTCGATAAACATAATCATCATAATTTCCAGCCACTGATGTACCAGGTGGCAACATGCGGTTTATCAACAGCCTCCATCGCAACCCCGTTCCGGCGGATGTTCAAGGGATACCGGAATTTTACGTTTCATCTCACTGAAGTTCAGAAAATTAATCCCGCCGAAAACCGGATTGTGACCGATATCGGAGACTTCCATTACGATTATCTCGTGATCGCTACAGGCGCAGAGACAAACTTTTTCGAAAACCAGCGTATGGCAAAATACAGTCTGGTGATGAAGTCGCTTAATGATGCCATTACAATCAGGAACACTTTACTTGAACAATTCGAGATTGCCACTCTTTATAAAACACCTGAAGAACAGAAGATCATCCTGAATTTCATCGTTATAGGAGGAGGGGCCACAGGTATTGAACTTGCCGGGGCTCTGGCTGAATTTAAATCTCATATAATCTCCCAGGATTATCCTGAAATTGATCCTTCACTGATGAATATCCACCTTATTGAGGCCGGAAACAGATTGCTCCCGGCAATGTCGGAAGGAGCATCACGGAAATCCAACGAATTTCTCACCAGAATGGGAGTAAAAACCTGGTTAAGCACATCAGTAAAAGACTATGATGGCGTCAACGTCACCCTGACGGATGGAACAATACTCCGGTCGGCATTCTTTATATGGGCTGCCGGCGTTAAAGGAGCCGTGATCCCGGGACTTGATCCGCTCCTTGTTCAGGGAAACCGGATCGTAGTGAATGAATTCAACCAGGTTAAAGGTTATGAAAACATTTTTGCCATTGGTGACGTCGCTGCTATGATAAGCGATGACCTGCCAAGAGGACATCCTATGCTGGCCTTTCCTGCTATGCAGCAGGGAAGCAACCTTGCATCCAATTTTCTGCGCCTCTTCAGGGGAAAGGCTTTGAATAAATTCCGCTATCTTGATCTCGGCACTCTGGCTACCGTAGGCAGACACAAAGCTGTCGCCGACCTTCCATTCATAAAAACACAGGGAATACTTGCCTGGTTCCTTTGGATGGCGCTGCACCTTATCAGAATAACCGGATTCCGCAACAGGATCATTGCGCTGAGCGACTGGATATGGAACTATTTCACCTATGCCTTCACCTACAGGATCATTACACGCTCACCCGACAAAAAACTATTTTGATCTTTCTTTTATGAAAGCAATGGTCCTCAATAAATTATGTGACCTCCGGAATGAATCACAACCCCTCAAACTGGTCGATATGCCGGTTCCGGTTCCTGAAGCCAATGAAGTTCTTCTTAAGATTTCTGCATGCGGTGTTTGTCATACTGAGCTCGATGAGATCGAAGGGCGTACTCCTCCTCCTGAATTACCGGTGGTCTTAGGCCACCAGGTAATTGGTGTGGTTGCAGGTTTAGGAAGCGGGGTGACAGGTTATAAGGAAGGTGACCGTGTGGGTGTCGCATGGATATATTCGTGCTGCGGAACCTGCTTCTTTTGCCGATCCGGAAATGAAAACCTCTGCCCTGATTTTTTGGCTACCGGACGTGATGTCAACGGAGGTTATGCTGAATTTATGAAAGTCAATGAAAATTTCGTTCACTCCTTACCGGAGCAATTTTCTGCAGAAGAAGCTGCTCCGTTACTATGTGCCGGCGCCATCGGTTACCGGTCAATCAGCCTGGCCGGGAAATATTTCTCAGAATCGAAGGAGGAAATCCCGTTAACATTGGGTTTGACCGGATTCGGTGCCTCTGCACACCTTGTCCTTAAAATGGTGAAATTCATTTCTCCCCAAACCAGAATCTATGTTTTTGCAAGAAGTGCAGCAGAGCGTAATTTTGCTCTTGAACTCGGAGCAGAATGGACAGGGGATTCCGGGGATTTATCCCCGGAAAGACTGGATGCAATCATCGATACAACCCCTGTCTGGAAACCTGTCGTGGATGGCCTGAAAAACCTCGCTCCGGGCGGACGACTTGTAATCAATGCCATACGAAAAGAAAATATTGATAAGGAATACCTTCTGAACCTGGATTATCCCAATCACCTGTGGATGGAAAAGGAAATTAAAAGTGTTGCAAATGTTTCACGCAATGATGTTCGTGCATTCCTGAAGCTGGCTTCCGGAATTCCTCTTAAACCTGAAATCCAGGTCTATCCGCTGGAAGAGGCGAACAAAGCCCTGACT
>Ga0172367_10005454_pt1 | contig 15363 bp, 16 predicted proteins | sample Lak10m_FD_114542 | JGI IMG/M metagenome (GOLD analysis project Ga0172367, IMG submission 114542) | Freshwater microbial communities from Kabuno Bay, South-Kivu, Congo - kab_022012_10m | ecosystem: Environmental > Aquatic > Freshwater > Lake | place: Democratic Republic of the Congo: South-Kivu... | reverse complement strand
TATGCGTCACCGTTGTCGAGTCCCTCAACTGGGAAAACCCGCAGACCAACGTCGTGCCCTCTTAAGAGCACTGGCAACCGCAGTTCTTCGTAATGGACAAATTAAAACCACTTTGACCCGTGCCAAGGCTGTTCGTCCAGAAGTTGAACGACTTATCTCCCTGGCAAAGGATGGATCCTTATCTGCCCGTCGCCAAGCGTTAGGATATTTGTACGATAAACAACTGGTTCATGATTTATTTGCTGAAGTCACTGAACGATATGCCCAACGTCAAGGAGGATACACCCGTATTCTCCATACCATCCCTCGGCGAGGGGATAATGCGGAAATGGCAATCATTGAATTGGTTTAATCATGGCTACACCAACCACCCAACGGGTTGCTCTGGTGATTCAATACCTGGGTACAGCGTTTCATGGATGGCAGCGCCAAGCCGATGGGCGGACGGTGCAGGCAGAAATTGAATCAGCAATTGCACAAGTGATTGGTAAATCCGTGACCATTCACGGGGCAGGACGCACTGACGCAGGTGTCCACGCATCGGCACAAGTTGCCCATTTCAATGCCCCTGTTCATATTCCCGGTCATCGTTGGACAGCCATCCTCAATAGCCGACTGCCTGAAGATATATTAGTTCGGGGTTCAACCTCTGTTCCAGTAGATTGGCACGCCAGATTTTCGGCGTTATGGCGACGATACCGTTATACTTTATATACGGATCCTATTCCCAACTTATTTGTACGCCCATTTTCTTGGCATTATTACCATGCTCCCATCCAACCAGAATTAATTCAGGAGGCCCTCAATCCTCTCATTGGGTGCCATCACTTAGCCGCATTCCACCGCGCCGGCTCAAGTCGACCCCATTCTTGGGTAGACGTTCAGGTAGCTGAATGTTATCGCCAAGGTTCATTTGTCCATATTGAAGTCCAAGCTAGCGGTTTTTTGTATGGAATGATGCGCCTACTGGTTGGATTGTTAGTTGAAGTGGGGCGAGGGTTACGAACTCCATCTGAGTTTACTGATCTTTGGTTCCATCAACGGCGAAAGGATGTTAGGTATGCCGCCCCCCCATGGGGGCTATGCTTGGTTAGGGTGGGTTATCCAGACTTTCCCCTACCCCCTAGTGTATGGTTTGATACCTTCCCAAAATTTGTTTTTTCCCCTTTCTCTCATTCATTCTAATTTTTAATCCATTCAATCCATGAATAATAAAACACCACTGCCGGTACCACAAACCATGGAGCACCAATGGTTTGTACTGGATGCTACCAACCATCGACTTGGACGGCTTGCTAGTGAGGTTGCTATCATCTTACGTGGTAAAAACAAGCCTGAATATACCCCTCATTTAGATACGGGTGATTGTGTCATTATTATTAATGCTGAAAAAGTTGTAGTGACTGGCAAGAAGAGTACTCAAAAACTCTACCGTCGTCATTCTGGACGCCCGGGTGGTATGAAAGTAGAAACCTTTACCAGATTGCAAGCTCGACTCCCGGAGCGGATTATTGAACATGCGGTTAAGGGAATGCTACCTAAAAATACCCTTGGTCGCCAATTGTTTACCAAGTTAAAAGTATATGCCGGTCCTGAACATCCCCATGGTGCTCAAAAGCCTAAGGTTTTATCAATTCAGACAATCCCAGGAGGAAATAATTAATGTCGCCTACAGATCAAAGTGGTCGTGCCGTTTATTGGGGGACAGGACGACGGAAATCATCCACTGCCAGGGTTCGTTTGGTTCCAGGTTCAGGCAACCTAGTGATCAACGGTAAGGACGGAGATGGTTATTTACAATGGAATCCCGTTTATTTAGCTAACGCTAAGGCACCTCTGGAAACCCTAGGACTGGAAAAAGAATATGACATTCTGGTCAATGTCCATGGGGGGGGGTTAACGGGACAGGCAGACTCCATTCGATTGGGAGTTGCTAGGGCTCTTTGTGAATTGGATCCAGAAAATCGTAAACCGTTAAAGGTAGAGGGATATTTAACCCGGGATCCCAGAGCTAAGGAACGGCGTAAGTATGGACTACGTAAAGCCCGGAAAGCTCCTCAGTTTTCAAAACGCTAATTTGTCTGCCGGGTTCATTGATTCCTTTTGATTAAATTTCTAACAAAAAATGGAGAACAATTTATGGCTAAAGCCAATATTCACCCTACTTGGTATCCTCATGCCAAGGTTTACTGTAATGGCGAAGTTGTCATGACCGTTGGTTCGACCCAACCTGAAATTCATGTGGATGTGTGGTCAGGAAACCATCCCTTTTTCACAGGTACCCAAAAGATTGTAGACACGGAAGGACGGGTGGAAAGGTTCTTACGAAAATATGGAATGGGGAGTGCGGATTCGGTTACTGTTAAACGATAACCGTTGGTAACCGTTGTTATTGCTAATCTAGTTGCTGCTCCTGCTAAATCCCATGGTCGAGTCCTATCTGTTAGAAAAACTTAAGTCCGTTGAGCAAACTTTTAATGAGTTAACCCGACGATTGGCAGATCCGGATGTTGCCAAGGAGCCGAACGAATATCAACGGGTTGCCAAGCTCCGTTCTTCATTGGAGGAAGTTGTTATCACCTATGAGTTATGGAAAACGGTAAGCCAAGATTTGATCGGAGCAAAACAGGTATGGAAGGAAGCATCAGGGGACCCGGAACTTCGGGAAATGGCAACTGCTGAAGTGGAGAATTTAGACCATCAATTGAATGGTCTAGAGTATCGGTTGAAAATTTTGCTACTACCCCGTGATCCCAACGATGATAAAAATATCATGTTAGAGATTCGAGCGGGTACGGGGGGAGATGAAGCTTCCATTTGGGCTGGTGACTTGGTACGAATGTATTCTCGTTATAGTGAGTCCCAAAATTGGCGGGTTAAGTTAGTCAGTGAATCATTGGCTGATCTGGGGGGATTTAAAGAGGCAATTTTAGAAATCCAAGGGGAACAGGTATATAGCCAACTTAAGTTTGAGGCTGGTGTGCATCGGGTTCAACGGGTTCCTGTCACTGAGGCGGGAGGTAGGGTTCATACTTCTACTGCTACGGTGGCGGTGATGCCAGAAGTTGGAGAGGTGGAAGTTCATATTGAAGCGAAGGACATTGAATTAACGACAATGCGGTCGGGGGGTGCGGGAGGACAGAACGTCAACAAAGTGGAAACAGCCGTTGATCTTTTCCATAAGCCTACAGGGATTAGGATTAAGTGTATGGAAGAACGATCCCAACTACAAAATCGGGAACGAGCGATGCAAATCCTGCGAGCTAAACTGTACGAATTGAAATTACAAGAGCAACAGGATGCCGTTACGTCCCAGCGACGGATGCAGGTGGGGACTGGATCCCGTTCAGAGAAGATTCGTACCTATAACTATAAAGATAATCGGGTAACGGATCACCGTTTAGGTCAAAACTTTACCTTAACCTCAGTCTTGGAGGGGGACTTGGAAGTTATTGTACAGTCCTGTATTACCCAGGATCAGCAAGAACGATTAGAAGAGATGGCGGCTGAAAATACCCAGATTCCCTCCGTTGTGGGATAAATGATTCGGTACCTTGATCTCTACCTCCTAGGCACTACCACCGAACCTAAGTCAGGAGAATTTAATCTTTACTTTATATCACACAGACCCACTCACCCCATTGCAGCGTACCAAAAAATTTTAGCTCAATTCATCAAACACGAACACAGAATAGTGAATTGCTCCTAAATGAATGGTATAGTTCATCATTTAGAGGTAATGAAGTCTATGGAGAAAAGGCTGTGACCAAAACAGTCCCTTATTTACTGGTTGGATCTGTTGAATCCTATAGTGGCAAGTCAACGACAATTTTAGGGTTAATCCATCAGTTGCAACAAAAAGGATTGAATGTTGCCTATGGTAAACCCTTAGGTACATTTCTGAGGGAAACGGAGTCTGGAATTTTAGATGAAGATGGGGAGTTCGTTGCTCAAATGTTAAGATTATCTCCCCCCCAAATCTGTCCCATGATTTTGCCGTTAGACCCATTTACGATCCAAAAACGGTTATCTGGCGTTGATCAAACGGACTATACCCAACAGTTGAGCCAGTACTTACTTCAAGACTGGGGTGATTTAGTGGTCATTGAAGGTGCAAGTAACTTGGCTGAGGGGGTTTTGTTTGACCTATCCCTTCTGCAAATGGCTAATCAATTAGATGGGCGAATTTTACTGGTCTGTCGATTACCCCCAACTCTCTCCGTCGCATGGTTAGTGATGGCTCAACATCATTTGGGCGATCGCCTCCTGGGAGTACTGATTAATGATGTACCCCAAGAGCAATTATCAGATGCTGAACAGATTGTCCGTCCCTATTTAGAACAAATAGGCATCCCAGTATTGGGAATATTACCCCGGAATAACTTACTTCGTAGTGTCAGTGTCGCTGAATTAGTCGAACAACTCCATGCCCAGGTTCTATGTTGTAGTGAACGACTGGATCTAATGGTTGAAAGCCTTAAGATTGGAGCTATGAATGTGAATGCTGCCTTAAAATATTTCCGTCAAGCTCAAAATATGGCTGTGGTCACTGGTGGAGATCGAGCTGACATTCAATTGGCAGCAATGGAGACTTCTACCCAATGCTTAATCCTTACCGGACAGTTACCCCTAGACCCCCAAGTTCTTAGTCGCGCCCAGGAATTAGAGGTGCCAATCCTATCGGTGGACTTAGATACCTTAACCACCGTAGAGATCGTTGACCGCACCTTTGGACAAGTACGTTTACATGAACCAGTCAAGGTGGAGTGTATTCAAGCCATGATGAATCAACGATTTGACTGCGATCGCCTACTAGCCTTATTATCCCCATCCAATGCAACAGGGATCAATCCCATTAATTGACGGATCCTAGTGTTTGAACAACGGTTACTTTTAGGATGAACTCATTCTTGGCGTGCAGTGACTGACTATAAACGTACTCAGGGCAAACCTGAACTTTCAGTCTTGGTACTGTATACGTTCAAAGTGTCAAGATGCCCATTTCTCAGGTTTTTTGCGGGTTAACTAACTTGTTTGATCAGAACCCTATTTACATTGTATTAAACAGTCCAACTCTCCAATATACGAATGACAGTCAATCTTCCGATTGACCCTATTGGGAATCAATCGTCAAAAAAATAAACATCAGATCTATTCGTAAACCATTACAATTACTGCAACTTATTTAACCCATGACCTACTGTCTTGGTATCTTAACCAATAGTGGTTTAGTAATGGCAGCCGATTCCCGCACTAATGCAGGAGTTGACTACATTTCCACCTATCAAAAATTATTTGATTTTTCCTCCCCTGGCGAACGGGTTTTAATCCTATGTTGCTCCGGCAATCTGTCCATTACCCAGAATGTAATTGCCCTACTAAAAAAAGACCTGAAGCTACCAGAAGATACCAACCTGCATACCCTACCCACCTTATTCGAAGTGGCACGCTACATTGGTAGCAAGATTAGGTTAGCCCAGGAACAGGATCGTACCTGGATGGAAAAAGATAAAATTGATGTTAAGTGTAGCTTTTTAATGGGGGGACAAATTTGTGGAGAAGAGCCGGGACTGTACTTAATTTACAGTCAAGGTAATTGTATTCATGCCACCCAAGAAACCCCATTCTTACAAATTGGTGAAACTAAATATGGTAAACCAATTTTAGACCGTACCATCACCTATGAAACCTCCCTCAACCACGCCGCCAAATGTGTTCTTTTATCCCTAGATTCAACAATGAAGTCTAATATTTCAGTTGGTCCCCCAATCAATATTATTCTTTACAAATCGGATACCTTTAAAATTCAACATCAACTGCAATTGCCCTTAGGGGATCCTTATTTGGCAAAAATCCGCAAGTCCTGGGAATTATCAGTCAAAGAAGCATTTGCCCTGATGCCAGATATTGAATGGCAGGTTGAATCTAATTCATCCGGGAATGAAATTTTCATTGACTGATAGTGGGCTGACCCTAAATCGGGGTTGTCATCCGGATTATTTTTTCTGGTATTGTTTTGGTAGTTGAACTCCATACTACATTAATCCCTCTAAGTACTTTTCCCAGACAGTTTGATGACCTATCAACCCCACTATCACTTAGTTGCCTTCCTGGTTTCCGCCGTGGTTGTATTAATTTGTACACCCCTCATTCGGGAAGTGGGCATACGGAGTGGCTATGTTGATCAACCTGGTGAACGCAAAGTTCATCAGCGTCCCATGGTGCGGCTAGGTGGTGTCGGCATTTTTTTAGGAACCACCCTTGCTTTACTCACTGTATGGGGGAGTGGTGGTTTCGGAACGTTACCACCTGAACAATCTGACGAAGTTTGGGGGGTCACCATTGGCGGTCTTGCCTGTTTTGTTATTGGACTTACCGATGACTTATTTAACATCTCTCCATTTACCCGGTTAGTGATGCAATCCATTGTTTCTATTGGGGCATGGCAAATGGGAGTACAAATCAAGGTGTTATCGATCCCTTTAGTGGGTATTTTCCCATTGCCAATGTGGATCAGTCTTCCTCTCACCATGCTTTGGTTAATTGGAATGATTAATGCGATCAATTGGATTGATGGGTTAGACGGTCTGGCTGCTGGGGTTTCCGGTATTGCAGCAGTGATCATGTTGATGGTGTGCTTATTTGTCAATCAGCCAGCAGCGGGTTTAATTGTGGCAGCCTTGGCGGGAGGTGCATTAGGTTTTTTACGCTACAACTTTAATCCAGCACAAATCTTCATGGGGGATGGCGGTGCCTATTTTATTGGTTTTATCCTGGCTGGAGCAGGGGTCATTGGCTTAGTGAAGGGAGTGACCACCGTTGCGGTGGTTCTTCCCTACTTAATTTTGGCTGTGCCCTTATTAGATATGTCGGCGGTGATCATCGATCGCCTCCGTCGGGGTAAATCCCCATTTAATGCCGACAAACGTCACTTACACCATCGATTATTAAGGGCGGGTTTATCCCACCGTTTAACTGTAATTGTCATTTACGGGCTGACTTTGTGGGTGGGCACCATTGCCCTTGCCCTATCAGGGATGCCTGATGGTATTGGGTATGCTATCAGTGCTACTGTGCTATTAGTGGTTATTGTTTGGAGAGCAGTCAAACAAATTCAGAAACAACACAATGATTCTGCTTAACGGGCAAGATTAGTAATCCTCATCTCTACAATGGTGAGTGTCAAATCGTTTATAATTTTATAAGATTTTATTTGTCCAAGTTTTATATGGTAAATCCCTGATATGGTTGTAAGTCGTTCTAAAACACCAACCGCCCAGGAAACCTTTGCCCAAATGGCACAAGCTGCCGGGTTACGGGGGCGCCTTCTGGTAACGATTGGTCTCTTGATTTTGATTCGTTTAGGTATCCATTTACCTCTGCCTGGTATTGACCGGGCAGCCTTTGCTCAAAATATTCAAAATAGCCCAGTCATTGGCTTTTTGGATATCTTTTCAGGTGGAGGACTTTCAGCCATTGGCATTTTTGCCTTGGGGATTTTACCCTACATTAACGCTTCCATCATTATTCAGTTACTCACCTCCGCTATCCCCAGTTTAGAAGACCTACAAAAAAATGAAGGGGAGGCAGGGCGACGGAAAATATCTCAGATTACCCGATATGTTGCTCTAGTATGGGCGGTGGTGCAAAGTATTGGGGTATCGGTGTGGGTGTCCCCCTTTGCCATCGGGAACCTTAATCTATGGTTTTATGTGCAAACAACCATTGCCCTAGTGGCAGGATCCATGTTCGTCATGTGGCTGGGGGAATTAATTACGGAGAGGGGGATTGGCAATGGTGCATCCTTATTAATTTTTGTCAACATTGTTTCCACCCTACCCCGTTCCATTGGTCAAACATTAGATCTTGCTCAAACTGGCGATCGCGGTATTTTGGGTGGGGTAATCATATTATTACTAGTCTTCCTCATTATGATTGTGGGGATTGTCTTTGTTCAGGAAGGAACCCGCCGCATTCCCATCATTTCTGCCCGTCGTCAGGTTGGCAAACGAACCTACATGGAAAAAAGCAGTTATTTGCCACTACGTCTCAATCAGGGGGGGGTAATGCCAATCATCTTTGCTTCTGCGGTACTCATCCTACCGGCATCCCTAGCCCAATTTACTAAAAATCCAATTTTGGAGGATATTTCTAAATATTTGAGTCCCAATGGTTCTACCCCTTGGTTATATGCCATTACCTACTTGGTCATGATTTTATTTTTTAGTTACTTTTATGCTTCTTTAATTGTAAATCCCGTTGATATGTCTCAAAACCTAAAAAAAATGGGTTCTAGTATTCCTGGTATTCGTCCTGGCAAGGCTACCAGCGACTACGTGGAACGGGTAATTAACCGACTGACTTTATTAGGTGCTCTGTTTTTAGGTTTGGTAGCTATCATCCCCACGGCTGTAGAAAGTGCCATTCAGGTGCGAACTTTTCAGGGATTAGGTGCAACTTCATTATTAATTTTAGTGGGCGTGGCAATTGATACCGCCAAACAAATTCAAACCTATGTTATTTCCCAACGCTACGAAGGAATGGTAAAGCAAGAGTGACCCGATTAATTTTTCTAGGTCCCCCTGGTGCTGGTAAAGGCACCCAAGCTCAAATACTAGCAAGTGCCCTAAAGGTTCCTCATATTTCCACTGGTGAGATCTTACGCACTGCTGTGGTGGATAAAACTGAATTAGGAACTCAAGCACAAGCATTTATGGAACGAGGTGAACTTGTCCCTGATCCTTTGATATTAGACCTGATTCAAGAGCGATTGGTACAATCTGATGTAAAACCAGGTTGGATTTTAGATGGCTTCCCTCGTAATCTTTTACAAGCAATTGAACTGAATCGAGTACTCCATGAAATCCGTCAGGCTTTTGAACGAGTGATTAATTTACATGTACCTGATGATGCAATTATTGTTCGTCTCTTAGCACGGGGTCGGAAGGATGATGATGAATTAATTATTCGTCGCCGTCTAGAGGTTTATCGGGAACAAACTGCTCCATTAATTGATTTTTATCAACCTCAATTAGTGACCATTGACGGGAATCGAGCAATGGAAGAGGTTACCACATCCCTGAGGCATTTAATTGTTGCCACATGAATCACGGTTATCCGTTCTTGGCTCCTTGTTCTCAAACCTAAATGACTTCCCCGTCATTCGCTGAATTTATCAGTTCTGGGAACTATATTTTATTTTTTACCTGAGGAGGTTATTGATTGTCAAAACAAGACCTGATTGAAATGGAAGGTACGGTTACCGAATCCTTACCTAATGCTATGTTTCGGGTGGATTTAGATAATGGCTTTAATGTGTTAGCCCATATTTCAGGGAAAATTCGTCGTAACTACATTAAAATCCTGCCCGGCGATCGCGTCAAAGTTGAGTTAACTCCCTATGATTTAACGAAGGGGAGAATCACTTATCGATTACGCAAGAAATAAGGGTTGTATGTTCTAAACTATGGATAACCAACCATTAATACCGGTTATTTTAGCAGGGGGCAAAGGGGAACGGTTTTGGCCCCTAAGCCGATGCCATCGTCCTAAACAATTTCTGTGTTTAGACGGTAGTGGGCGTAGTTTACTACAATCAACCACAGATCGGTTATTAGACTTTGTTGGGGATTGGCAACACCTATGGGTCATTACTTCCGCCCCACTAGCCGACGGGGTGAGGGAACAATTACCCGATTTACCGAAAGCCAATTTATTAATTGAACCGCTGGGGCGAGATACTGCTCCAGCAGTGGCTTGGGCAAGTATGGAAATTAGCCGTCGATTGGGAAATGAACGGGTCGTTGGCTTTTTCCCTGCTGATCACTGGATTGGAGATTGGGAGAAATTTCAGCTAACCTTAGCTGCAGCCACAGAATTAGCTATTGCTAGAGGGGCGATCGCCACCCTAGGGGTTGCCCCCACTTATCCTGCCATTGGTTACGGCTACATTGAACAAGGAGAATCATTAGGGATATTTAGGGGTATAGCCACCTATAAGGTTAATCGATTTACTGAGAAACCAACTCGGGATATTGCCGAAAGCTTTCTATGCAACGGCAGGTTTAGTTGGAATAGTGGTATATTTGTATTTCAACTGAGGACTATATTAAATGAATTACGAATCCACACTCCAGACCTGATGACCCAATTAGAACTCCATGGGGTATCCAGTTATCCCAGTTTACCCAAAGTTAGCATTGATTATGCCTTAATGGAAAAGACAAGTCATGCCTGTGTGATTCCTGCATCGTTTGGGTGGGATGATTTGGGGGATTGGAATGCTTTGGAGCGATTATTAAAAGAAGATAGCCCCAATGTAGAACTGGCGAAACATCTTGGGTTAGATACCCATGGTGCCATCCTCTATGCCAGTGACAAGGACGAATTAATTGTCACCATTGGACTAGAAGATACGGTGATTGTACGAGATGGCAAAGTAACTTTAATTGTCCGCAAAGACCGAACCCAAGAAATTAAACACATACTCCATGGGCTACATGCTGATCCCCAGTACCATCACTGGTTATAATCAACCATCTTTTAAGTTTGGATAGAGGAGTGCTCTTTTAGGTCCATGAATCGGATCTTCTACAATAATTGTTTGGTCTCGACTAGCACCAAGGGAAACAATGGCAATGGGGACTTCCACCAATTCAGCCAGAAACTTCAAATAATCTTGGGCTGCTGTAGGCAATTCGTCGAGGGAACGGCACTGTTCCGTTGATTGTTGCCACCCTGGGATAGTTTTATAAACCGGTTCACAAAGGGTGAATTGGCGAGAATCACTAGGGAAGTGTGCACAATGGTCTCCAGCAACGTTATAAGCCACACAAACTTTAATTTCAGGTAACGTGTCTAAAACATCAAGTTTAGTGATTGCTAGGCAATCCATCCCATTAATTCGTACCGCATAACGACCAATGACAGCATCAAACCATCCGCAACGTCGCTTCCGTCCTGTTGTTGTGCCAAATTCTGAGCCCCGCTCACATAGTAACGTGCCAACCTCTCCCTCTAATTCCGTAGGAAAAGGACCTTCTCCTACCCTTGTGGTATAGGCTTTGGCAACACCGATTACCCGATCAATCATGGTGGGACCAACACCTGCGCCAATGCAGGCTCCTCCGGCCACCGGATTGGATGACGTTACATAGGGATAGGTACCATGGTCTAAGTCTAGTAAGGTTCCCTGGGCTCCCTCAAATAAAATATTCCGACGATGTTGAATGGCATCATATATTTTTAGGGAACAGTCAACCACATGGGGACGTAATCGATCTGCATAGCCTAAATATTCCTCAATTACAGCCTCTGAATCAAGGGGGGGTAAGTCATATAGCTTTTCTAACAGCACATTCTTGTAAGCAATAGTCCACCGTAACTGGTCAGGGAGTGATTCGGAATGCATTAAATCCAGTACCCGAATCCCAGTTCTTTCAGATTTATCAGCATAGGTCGGTCCAATACCGCGCCCGGTGGTGCCCAGTTTGCGGTTCCCCCGTCTTTGTTCAGCCGCTTGATCAATTAAACGGTGGTAGGGCATGGTGACATGGGCTGTCTCAGAAATGAGTAAATGTTGAGTTGGAATTTGCAACAACTCTAACTGATCTAACTCATTTAATAACATCTTGGGATCTATAACAGTCCCCGAGCCAATAATACATTCAGTATCCGGATAAAGAATACCGGATGGAATCAAATGTAACTTAAAGGTTTGACCATTGACAACAACGGTATGACCGGCGTTGACTCCGCCTTGATACCGTACAACCATATCCGCTGACTTACTCAGCAAGTCCGTAATCTTACCCTTTCCTTCATCGCCCCACTGGGCACCGATAACAATGACGTTCGCCAAGGTTCTAAAATTCACTAAAGTTTTCGTAGACTAGTATTATCCTCAGCAGTGGTCACTTGTGTCAATATGTACAACTTGTCCTCGGGAGTACTGTGTTCCCATGTGTAGGGCGATTATTATGGTTGAGTTTTATGGAATGTTACAGAAGATTAGTGAGATATCCCCATCCAACTCCCATTAATCCACCAAAGATAATTAACCAGGCGGAATTGATCCCAAATTTAAGAATAGCAATAGCACTGATTACTGCTAACCCAATGGTTAGAAAATCCACCAACGCAGACTGGGAAAGAGTGATTGTAACTGAGACCATTAAACCCAGTGATGCAGCATTCAAGCCATCTAAAAAACCACTGGTCCATGGGGACTGTCTTAGCTTGGGAACCCATGGACTGACCAGCCATACTAAAATAAATGCAGGTAAAAAAATTCCAGTTGTAGCGGCGACTGCTCCAGGATGTCCTGCTAATAAATAACCAATGAAGGTGGCTGTGGTGAGTACCGGACCTGGGGTAAATTGACCAATGGCTACAGCATCCAGCATTTGTTGGGAGGTCAGCCACCCCCGTTGCTCCACTAACTCACGCTGTAAAAAAGCTAATAATACATATCCACTGCCGTAGAGCACACTACCAATTTTGAGGAAAATCCAAAATACATCAACCCAGTGAACAGCATGGGGGAATGGGAATAGCCCTAGAACTGAAGGTAAACTGGTTGTTCCACCCATCAGGGGCAGTATCAATGTTTTCATTTGTGGAGTACGCAAATGAATGTTCTTCCCCAACATTACTCCAGTTCCCGTCAACCCTAAAAGTAAAACTTCATTCCACTTTAAAAAATAACCAACTATGGCAAATACAGCAGCGAACCGGGTGGAGGGGTCTTTTAAGGCTTTTTGACTAAACAGCCAGACTGCTTGGACTAAAATTGCCATGAGGGCGGGCTTAATTCCATAGAGTAATCCATTTAATTGGGGTATGGTTTGATACCGCTGGTAAAAAAATGCCAAAGTCCACACCAATACCATGGCTGGCAAAATAAAACTGGCTCCGGCTATGAACAACCCACGCCAACCTCCTCTCAGGTAACCGATGTGGATGACCAGTTCTGTAGAGTTAGGTCCTGGAATTAAATTGGTGACCCCTAATAAGTCCAACAGGGTTTCCCGACTGAGCCATTTTCGGCGATTGACAACTTCATCATCAATCATCGCGATATGGGCTGCTGGTCCACCAAAGGCCGTGCTGCCAAGTCTTAGAAAAACAGTCATCAATTCTATCAGCCGTTGCCGCTGTTGGGATGATGTTAAGTCTCCGTAGGAGATAGATGTTTGGGGCTGTTCTTCTGACTGGGACATCACTAATCTCTCGAATAAAGAATATAACCCGATAAACCTTTTTCACCCTCTGAGGTGATCAGAGGGAAGAACTTAAACGAACCATTATTGCCATGGATTTCAGGAAACTAACACTCTCAGATTGATCATTATGGACTTGGTGAATTAAAGAGGAAATACTAGTTCTATTACAAGGAGTTGAAGCAAGAATTGCTAAATAACAACTTGAGGCAATCCATTGTTAGTGTACACTAAAGTCAGCAACTCTATCGATATTTAGTGGTTTCATGACTCATATACAACACATTGGTGAACAGTTCTGGGCGGGGAGTCAACCTTCTCCAGAGGATATCACCAAGCTTGCCGCTCAAGGGGTTAAATCGATTATAAATCTGCGCTTCCCAGAGGAGTCAGGTGTTTTAACCAATGAACAAGAACTATCAAAGGCAAATGATCTTCAGTACATCAATCTACCCTTAGCATCTAATGCCTCCAACGAAGAAAAGGTAGACCCATTATTAACCGCCATCGCTGACTTGCCAACACCCATTTATTTTCACTGCGGTGGAGGAGGACGGGCTGCTGTTACCGCATTGATTGCCTTGGCAGTTCAGGAAAATTGGGGGAAGGAAGCGATCGAAGTTAAGGCCATTGAAAGTGGCATTGATCCAGCCCACCCCCAAATTCATCATTACTTAACAAAACTCAAACAATCCTCTGAAGCTGATTAGCAGCCCTAAGTCCGGAAAGATAGGCTCCATGTACGGTTCCATAATAATCAGGGGAAGTATGTTCCCCTGCCCAAACTATTCGGTTGCCAATTGGCTTTTGAAAGGATTTAAATGTATCAGGACTAACACCAGCTTTAGCAAATGTATAAGAACCCTGGGTGAATGGATCCTTACCCCAGCCAGTAGTCAAGATGGCTTTCGGGGGGTTAGCCCTCGAGCCAAACATGGCTTTCAGTGCTACATGGATCTCCGTATCAATTTTGGCGGTTGTCCAGTTTTCGATTAATTTACCCGCCGAACCAGTTGCAATGGCAACTAAACAATTAACATCTGAAAAAGTTCGATAGTTTAACCAGTAGTTGAATAACCCTAACGTGGGAGCATGATAACCAAAGTATTGGATTGATTTAGGCCAAAAACACTGATCAAACAGGCAAAAAATCTTATTGACAGTCCCAAAACCCATTACTTTAATCCCATTTAACACTTCTGCAGGTAAAGCCGGATGAAAGTTTAATTGATGGGTTTTCAGGTAACCCAAGGGAACGGTTACAATAACGAAGTCACCACTGAAGTCCCCCTGATTAGTAATAACTTGAACTATCTTTTGGTTAAAGTTAATAGATTTCACGTCCATTCCTAAACGAATGTCGATTCCATCCACCAAAGACGAAAAAATAGCATCGTAACCCGTTGGTAAAATCAAATCCCGCCCAGGAAACTTTTCATCATTCTCCCAGTGTTTAGCGGAAAGTTCAGTTATTGATGCACCTGCATCAAATTCCATATAGGCTGTTAAACAATAACGAATAAATGGATCAGTAAGTGCCTCAGGATCTAACAGTTGAACTACTTGGGCAACGGTTTGGTCACGGCGTGCATCATCCATTTCCGCCGCAATTTCTCTAATTAATTTCTCATATTTCAAATCACCGAAGGTTCCTTGAGCCTCTGAAATATCAACTCCAGAATTGTTAAAAATCTTCACACTATCGTCATTTGTAGCATACGTATTGACTTTAGCTTTTTTAACTAGATCCATTAGGGGATTTCCTTGGGAACCATGGATCCAAGAGGCTCCCAAGTCTTTTGGAAATCCAAAGCGGCGATCGGTGTGAATTCTTCCTCCAATCCGGGATTGGGCCTCGAGAACAATAACTTCCCAGCCACTTTTGAAAAGCTGATGGGCTGCACTCATTCCAGCAATGCCAGCACCCACCACCACCACCTTAGGTTTTTTGACCTTACTGTGAACAGGACGTAGCTGAGATGAGGCACAAGCTGACGCTAAATAGGTAATCAGAAAAGAAATTGACACTCTCAGCGCTAAAGCGACTGAGATTCCTGATTCAGCGAGACAACTTACCAGATAGACTTGCATCTAATTGGCAGAGGTCGATCTCTCCACAGGCGTTAATTTGGGTATGCCCTAC
>Ga0172367_10005453_pt1 | contig 15365 bp, 26 predicted proteins | sample Lak10m_FD_114542 | JGI IMG/M metagenome (GOLD analysis project Ga0172367, IMG submission 114542) | Freshwater microbial communities from Kabuno Bay, South-Kivu, Congo - kab_022012_10m | ecosystem: Environmental > Aquatic > Freshwater > Lake | place: Democratic Republic of the Congo: South-Kivu... | reverse complement strand
GCTATTAAATTAAATAGTCAAATTGATTTAGTTATTTTGGATGAGTGTCACCGATACGGATCAGACACTTTTTATGAAATATTTACTCAAAGAAATCCTAAATTAGTTCTTGGATTATCTGCTACATTTTCTCGTTTAGATGGTAGACATGAGTTACTAAATAAATATTGCCCAGTGTGTGATGTAATTAGTATCAAAGAAGCCATTAAAAATAAATGGTTAGCCCCTTATAAAGAATATAAGGTAGTAATTGAGCCTGATGATATTGAAATTTATAAAGAGGCAAATAGGCAATTTAATGAATCCTTCTCTGTTTTCAACTATGATTTTAAGCTGGCAATGGACTGTATGACAAATATAATTGCAAGAAGAGTATACGCTAAAAAAATGGGGATGTCTGCTGGTGAATTAGATGCAGTAGTTTTTACTTGGGGAAGAGCATTGCGAGCTAGAAAAAGTTATGTAATGGATCATCCTAAAAAATTAGAAATTACTCGTAAAATTTTAGCAGCTAGACCTAATAGTAAAGCTATTACTTTTTCAGCTACAATTAAGCAGGCTGAAAAAATAGGAGGTGGTTTTATAGTACATTCTGGAAAGACCAAAAAGAAGAATAGAATAACTATGGAAGACTTTGCTAAACTACCTTTAGGTGTAATCCATACAGCAAAAAGTTTAGATGAAGGTGCAGACATAAAAGGCTTAAACTTAGCTATTATTCTTTGTAATACTTCTTCACAAACACAAAAAACTCAAAGGGTAGAATTCTTGCCCCACTGTTAGCTACAGTGAAAAATTCCTGAATATCGGTGAAGGCTAAGTTATATGATTGTGATTCATTATCACGTAGAGCGGCAAAAGCAGTTTTATTAGAGAATAGATTATATAATATGCTAATACCGAGGCATAGGCTAATAATTATAGGATAAGTCAGGAATTTAGAAATAAATTCTAGCTGGAAAAGACTTTATAAAAATCCTTCCTATAATTTATTAGATTCAGCCGTAGAGACTTAGATGCAGGAACAATTTAAAAATGTTGCCGAAACGTGGGTAAATTTTTAGATTGAAGATATAGTCCAGACTACAAACAATAAATAAAAAAGGTTTATAATAAGACTAACAAACCAGGAACCTTGAACCTTAAAGGTGACAGACCATTGGATAATTCCATAGGAGCGCTGTTAGGTTAGTTAATTGGCGGTGAAAACCGTAGTGGTACGAGGAAGAGTGATTAGATATGAAGAAGGAAAAGAAGCGGAAATATTTACTTTAGTTATTAAAGGAACTATGGAAGAAGGATGGTATAATACTTCTACTGCTGGTAAAAATTACATTGAAATATCAGAAAGTGAATTGGATGATATTTTAAATGGTAATGAATCAGAAAATATTGTACAAGAGGGAAAAGAAGTTGGATTACTATTTAGGCTATAAACTATGGAACAATTATTATACTTATACTATTATGAAATTGTATTTCTATTAGAAAAATTTAAAGAATGGAGAAAAGAAGCATTTCAAACTCTGAGTATCTTAATAACAGGAAAATATGATTAATGAGAAAATGTTAGAATATTTGATGTTAAGTCAGATATTATATACTCCAGATGGAGATTTAACAGATGATTTTAGATATTTAGAAGAAGAAGCTCCAGAAACTTTGGAAAATATGATTTCTAGATACTTTAAATTACAAGATGAATTTATTAAACAATACGAATTGCCTAAACCCTTAGTAAAAATCCCCTAAAGGATATTAAAAAATAGTGAAAAGAGTGATTTAAAATACTACTAAATGCAGCATTTTGAATTAAGCTTAACTGAAGAGATTAATATTTATATTAATAGTGGGCTCACTCCCACAGAACTATTTATATTGCGTTTATTATTTCTAGCTATTGATGGAGAACAAAAATATCTTTTAAATTATTTATCTAATTTATCGAATGGTAAGGAAATATTTAGAGCTGTTTTAACTTCATTAGTTGAAAAAAAAGTAATTAATTCAACTTTTAAAATTCCTAAAGAAGGAGAATCATTAAATTTTAAAAACATACCATTTAATAAGAATTTCTTAAAAATGTATATTAGAGAGTCTAATGAAATGGGTAAAGAATTTTTTGATGCATATCCTCCATTCATAAACATTAATGGTAAGTTATGCAGTATTAAAAACTTTACAAAAGCTGGATTATTTTCTTTTGATGATTTTTGTTTATTTTATGCTAAACAAATTAAAAGTTCCGGTATTACTCATGAACGAGTAATGGATGCTTTGTTATTTGGAGTAGAAAATAACTTAATTAATTATACTATAATTGAATTCCTTGCATCTAAGAAATGGGAGGAAATAGATTATATTAGAAATAGTGGTAATATAAATGGTTATCAAAATTCTGAACTTATATAATGGGATCTAAGTCATTTTTACATGCTGTGAAGCAAGGAAAAAGAGGTAGAAATCTTGGTGTTTCTACTGGATTAGAGAAATTAGATTCAATTATATATGGTACTCAGAAAAAATGTCTTATTACTATTGGGGCAGATTCTGGCGCAGGTAAAACCTCATATGCTATTGCCACTTATGTTTATAATTTAATAAAAAATAAAGAAGAGAATATAATCTCTATTTTATATTATAGTTTTGAGATGAGTAAGGATGCATTATATGCAAAACTTACTGCTCTTTATTTATGGGATGAGTTCAATGTAATTGTTCCATATAAAGAAATTTTATCTATGAATGATATTATTAGTGATGAAAAATATGCACTAATTTTACAAGCAACTAATTGGTTAGAAGAATTAGATTCTATCTTAACAATTTATGATAAAAGTCTTAGTCCAAATGCTATCTACGCTACTTGTAAAGAATGGCTTAGTTCTTTTGGTAGTTTTATTAAATTAGATGAACATAAAGAGGAGTATATGCCTCAAGATAATAGATATAAAGTAGTAATCACTGATCACGTAGGTTTAATTGGCGGTGTTGGTTCTAAAAAAGAAAGAATTGATACTGTTGCAGATTATATGATTTATTTTCGCAATAAATGTGAGATAACTGGTATATTTGTGCAGCAATTAAATCGTAATGCAAAGTCTATGGATAGAAAGTTAAATAACTATGAATTAATAGGTTTAGAAGATTTTAAAGATACTTCTGGAACTACTGATGCTTCAGAGGTTGTAATAGCTTTATACTTTCCATATAGAGAAAAAATTGCTAGGTGTGAGGGATACCCAATCCAAAATGTATTAAAGAAACGCTTTAGATTGCTCCAAATACTTAAGAATAGGTATGGAGATGCAGATATTAATATAGGTGTACTTTTTTATGGAGAAATTGGATTATTTAGGGAATTGCCCAAACCAGAAGATATTGGTGATTATGAACCATATTTAAATTTAACTTGTGAAAGTAAGAGTTTAAATAAAACAATAGATAATAATATAAATACAGATAATATAAATGAAAATGTATTTAATTTTTAATTATGGCAGAATTAATTGGAATTGTAGGTAACTCGGGTAGTGGTAAATCTACATCGTTAAGAAATTTAGATTCTAAAACAACTTTTATTATTAATGTAGCAGGTAAACCGCTTCCAATAAAAGGATATAAAAAGAATTATAAGTTATTATCGCAAAATCCAGAAACAAAGAAATTTGAAGGAAATCTTTATAATACCTCAGATGTATCTAAAATTTCTCAAATTTTAAAAATTATTGATAAAACTAGACCTGAAATTAAAACTGTAATCATTGAGGATTCTCAATATATTATGGCATTTGAAGCAATGGATAGAGCTTCTGAAAAAGGGTGGACTTTCATGCCCTAACCAATCTAACTGCGGGAACAACCTTAGAATCTTTTTAACTAAATTATGATAGTAATATACATAATGGCTTTCAGTAATGATGAAAGGTATAGTAAAATCAAAAAGAATTGGTCAATCCGCATCCAAGTTTCCAAATTAAATTTTGGAAAAAGGTTCAACGACTATCTCCGTGAAGGAGAGTACATTAAAGTTATTAATAACTTTTTTGGAAACGGTTGGGATTTTTATAAAAATTATTCGCTATCTTTGTAAATTATAATTTAACAAAATAGCATATATGGAAAAAATCAAAGGAAAAAGCAAAATGTCGGAATATAAACAATGGAAATCTATGAAATCCAGATGTTATTCACTATCGGCAACAAAAGGAAAATATAAAGAGAATAATATTCAGGTTTGTCCTGAATGGATGAATTCTTTTGAAACATTTTATGAAGATTTAGGTAATTGTCCAGAAGGATTTACTTTAGAAAGAATTGATAATCTTAAAAATTATTCTAAAGAAAATTGCATTTGGGCAGATAGAACTACACAAAGTAAAAATAGAGAGGATTTTAATGATATTGTAACCTATAATGGTAAAACAATGGTATTAAAAGATTGAGCAAAAGAATTTGATATAAAATATACAACATTGTATCAAAGAATTTACAGAAGTGGTTTATCTTTTGAAGAAGCTATTCAAAAAGATCCATTTAAAAAATTAATAACCATCGGAAAAGAATCTAAAACTCTTAAACAATGGTGTGAATTTTATAATATGGAATTTGAATTAGTTAATAATAGAATATTTAAACATAAATGGAATCCGATTGAAGCTTTAACTATTCCAAAAGGAATAAAAAGAAATAAAAATTAAGATATAGTCTGAACTTTATAGAAATATAAAGAGTTGCACGAATGGTGCAGATTAACACAATTGATGAAAAATTTACTCAAATGGCTGGCAATTTCTATTCAGTGTTAAAAGAAGCAATGAATATGAGAGATGATTTAAAAGTATGTGTACTTGCTCACTCAGAAAATATTGGAGATGGATTAAACCCAATCTATAAAATCAAGACTATTGGAAAAATGATAGATAATATGATTACTGTAGAGGGTTTATTTACCTATGTACTATTTACAGCTCTAATACCTGACCCAGAGGGAGGTATTTCTCATAAATTTATTACTCAATCTGATGGGACTACAACAGCTAAAACTCCAATGGGATGTTTTAATGAAATGTTAATAGATAATGATTTACAATACGTGATTGAAAAAATTGATCAATATAACGAAGACTAATGATAAAAAATGTAATAGTAACATTTCAATTTGATACTGAAACTGATTCAGTAACAAATGTACAATGCTCTGTGGATGGTGTTGAAAAGAAAAAAAGAACCACAAAGAAAAAATCAGATATAGTTGAGGAAATGGCAAGTTCTCCACTTATTACTTTAGAAGCTACTAAATTAGCTTTTAATAATAAAGCAGTTGCTGATATGGAAATCGAATATGAAGACCGTATTGTTATTAAATGGGAACAAAGTGGTAAAACATTATTTCCTATAATTGGTAAAGATATTGCTTTTGATGAAGAAGGTAGTGGTAATAAGGTGACTAAATCTAATACAATTGGTTATAAAGGTAAACAAAATGCAATTCTTGCTGAATTTGGTAATGAATTCACTATTGAACCTTATAAAGATGGATTGTGGAAATTGATTTCTACAACTACTCCTAATACTTCTCAAACTTTAGAAGAAACTATCAAAAGTTCAGAGGCTGTAGAGCCAGACTTAATTGTTGACGGCACAGATGACGTAGAAATAGATGAGATGACATTTACTTTATAAAAATATAACACAATATGAGCAGTTATTCATTTAATACAACAGCAGGAGCATCACAAAGTACTTCAAAACCTAGATTAGCTGGAAATAATATTTACGATGTGAAATTTGATGGTTGTGAAATTCAAGATATTCAAGGTGTAAAAGATACAACAGCAGTTTACAAAGTTTTAAAACTAAAATTTTCTAATGAAGATGGAACGTTTGAGCATACAATTTTTGAACCTCGTGCTGAAGATTTTATACGCAGGGAGTCAGAATTTAAAAATAAAGAAGGTAAAATAGAAAAAATTCCACAGCCTTCTAATGTAGAAAGCATGATGTTATTATTTAAACATGCTATTGACTCAATTGCCCCAGCAATTGCAAAACAAATTGACACTAAAGAAAAGAACTTAGGTGCAACAAACTGGGATGATTTAAGAAAATTAGTGGTTAAAATTCTAGACAGTGGTAAAGGCACTGTAGTTAGAATTAAGTTATTAAAAAATAATAAAGGAGAAGCTATTTTTCCTGGATTTTTTACAGGACTTAACCGTGAGGGAAGTGCTTATGTAAGAAATAATTTCATTGGAAGTAAAGTTGCATTTTCTACCTATGAATTACAAAAAATTAATAGTGAAGCTACAGCTAAACCAACTAAAGTAGAATCGTTTACACCTGATCTTTCAACTCCACAATCTGACAACTTAGGTAGTCTCGATATGGATTTTGATGTGACCGGTTTATAATATAATTAAGTATCTTGGGTAAAAAATATAATATGTATGAATTAGAAATTGCCCAAAGAATAACTAAAGAACTTTTACTTTCTCAATATTCTCAGGAAACGTTCATGGAACATTACCTGGGAATTCCTGTTAAAAAAGGATTATTCTGTAGTCCCTCTATAATAAGATCTGATCGTAAACCTACTTGTGCTTTTTATAAAGACAAAAAGGGAATATTAAAGTATAAAGATTTTGCAGGCCCTACATTTGATTTTGTAGGAGCTGTAATGTATATTTATAATTGCACCTATTATAAAGCATTGAGAATTATTGCTAATGATTTTGGATTTATTTCTGTTCCTAAAATGGAAAAGAATCTTCCTAAAATTTCATATTCTGGAACTGTTTTGCAAGAAACAGAAAAAGCTAGGATTCAAGTTGAAATACAAGAATTTAGTAAAAAAGAATTAGATTGGTGGGAATCATTTGGCATTTCTCTAAATACTTTGAAGAAATTTAAAGTATATTCAATTAAATCCGTCTTTTTAAATGGAAATTATTTTACAAGCTCCACTCCAACAACTCCAATTTATGGTTATTATGGGGGAGAAAGTACATCTGGTGATGAATTTTGGAGATTGTATATGCCAACAAAAATTAAATATAGATTCTTAAGTAATTGGAATGCAACCATGATACAAGGTGCAAAACAATTACCAAAAGATGGGGATTTTATTGTGGTTACTAAATCATTAAAAGATGTGATGTCCTTATATGAATTTGGAATTACTGCAATTGCACCTAATTCGGAGAATCTCTTTTTAACGGAAGCTCAGTATATAAAGTTAGAACAGAGATTTAAACAGGTATATTTATTATATGATAGAGATTTAGCAGGAGTTCGGGCAGCTAATAAAATTAGAAAAAAATTTCTAAGTTTGATAGTTTTATTAGTTCCCAAAGTAAAAGATTTTGCTGATTATGTAAAAAAATATGGGACATTAAAAACATTTAACCTAATAGACAAATGGCTGGAAAAAAGAAAACAGAGTCTACTGAATGAGTAGAAAAGGTTGAAAAACCAAAAAAGAAACGATCAGGAGCATATTCTAAAACTAAAGGATCTGCTTATGAACGTCAAATCGTAAACGAATTAAAAGAAATCACTGGTAATGAAAACTTATGCACTGCAAGAAGTGATTCTAAGAAATTAGATGATATGAAAATAGATATATCAGATCCTGATAATGTATTACCTTGTTATATTCAAACAAAGAAAACTCAAACGACTCCTAGCATTAAAAAAATTAATGCAGAGGTAGGTAAAAAGGATAAACCTTTATGTATCTTATGGAATATACAAGAAAAGAAAGAGGGAAATGTAAATATTACTTCAAATGGTGAATATGCTATTATACCAAAAGAATTCTTTTATAAATTATTAAAAAATCAAAAATAATGGAATTACCAGAGTTACTATCAAAATTTTTAGAAGAAATAGATAAAACTTTTAATCATAAATTTGATGATGAAACCACTATGGTAGAAGCTATATCATTTTTAATAAATAATTCTTATTCTCAAGGATATGAAGATGGTTATTCAGATGGAGTAGAATCTCAAAAACATAATTAGATTATTAATTAAAACAATAAATATGAATATTTTTTTAGATGTGGACGATGTAGTCCTAAAATGGCAAGAAGCATATGCTTCTCGCTATAAATGTGAAATTCCTAAAAGATGGAGAAGTTCTAAAATGATGACTGAACGTTTATCTGAATTACGTAAAGATAAAGAGTTCTGGGTAAATTTAGAACCTAAACATCGTCCAAATTTTATTCCAGCTGGATTTGTTTCTGCAAGAAGTATTCCTGTTCAATGGACTAAAGATGCTATGAAAAAACATAATATTCCTGGCAGGAGTACAATTATTCATGTTGACTGGGGTGAAAGTAAGATTGATATTCTTAAAGAATTAAAATGTGATATCTTTATTGATGACCGCTACAAAACATTTAGAGAATGTCAAAAAAATGGAGTATTTTGTCTATTGATGGATGCTTCTCACAATCAACATGTAAAAACTAAATATCGAATCTATGATTTAGATATTGAAAACATACTTAGCTTATGGCGAAAATTGAGATAGTTCCTGGAACTATTAAATTAATTAAAATGACAGATAATCAGTATTTTAGTGATGATTATAAAGAATACATATCAAACTCTAAATTAGGGCTTATAAATCCAGATGAGGGAGGTTCTCCAGAAAAATATGAACTTGGATTTAAAAGTGATTATTCAGACTCTTTTGAATTAGGTTCAGCTGTCCATGCGATAGTATTACAACCTGATGAGTATATTATAGCTAAAATACATAAACCTACTGGTAAATTAGGTGTTTTTGCAGAAAAAGCTTATCCATCTGTAATGGATTTAGCTAATATTGCTACAGATATATCTACTGAAATAATTGAAGATGCTTCTAAACAAGCTGATTATTATGTTGGGAAATTAACTTCTAAAAGAGTAGAGACTGCTTTAGCAGCTTGTGTACCTTATTGGGAAAAGCGTAGGGAATATGAATATACTTTATCTGAAGAAATTAAGACAAAGCAAATTTATCTATCTGCACCAATATACGACAAGTATAATCAATGTATGTTAGGTATAAATGCTAATTCTAAATTCTATGAAATTTTATATCCAAAGGGGTTATTAAATAATGCAGAATTCTTTAATGAATATGCAATTCTTTGTGAAGTTGATTTAATTACTGATGAAGAGACTATTAGGCTAAAACTTAAAGCTAAATTAGACAACTTTACTATTGACCATGAAACTCAAACTGTTACTCTAAATGATTTAAAAACAAGTGGAAAACCTGTTAATTATTTCATGGGTAATAAAGTAAAAACATTCACTGTGGAAACAGGAGAGCAGTGGGTTTGGTACGATGGTTCTTTTCAGAAATATCATTATTATAGGCAACTTGGGATGTACTTATGGCTACTACAATGTGCTGTAAAAGAATTATATGGATTTAATTATAAGTCTAAAGCAAATATGTTGGTAATTGAAACTATTCCAGATTTTAAATGTAAGATTTTTCCTGTAAATGGTACACATATTAAAACGGGTTTAGAAGAATTTAAAAATTTATTAATAATGGTAGCAAAATGGAAAAGCAGAAAGTAGTTGATATAACTTTACAGATTGATGCATTGGAGTATATAGATAAAAAAGAAGTATATCAAAAAGTATTTTCTTTAGGAAACTTAGAATCTAGTGATATAAATGATAGATTAATTTTAATATCCTTATTGGGATTAACCTATCAAAAGATAAAAGAAAAGGATTCTATGATTACACCTTTAGCAATACTAATGAAAATCACTGGGCAGTCGAAAGATGGCTCTTATTTTTATCAATTTCTAGAGACATTATCAATTATTACAGAGGATTTTTCTTATGGAGTTAAGAAATTTGATTCTTGTGGACTTAAGACTTCTCAAGAAATTATTAATAAAATTAAAGAATTATTAAATACATGGATGCCATTTTAGAGGATCACATATTTATATTAGAAGACTTAGTAGCTCCTAATGAAGAAAATAGTACTAAAACTAATGAAGAAATTTCTCTTTGGGTAAAAGAAAAGGACATTATTAAGCCCTCTACTAACATTGTTATTCTAAATAAATTAGAGCCAGGTGTTTATACAGCTGACTATAGTAGAGATTTTGGATATTTTTGTAGAAAATTAGAATCTAGTTCAGATGAACTATTTATCTTTTCTGACTCTATTACAGAAGATTTATTAGCAGAAATTAACTTATTTTGGAAAAAGAAAGATAAGTTTATTGAGCAAAAATTAATTCATAAAAGAGGTATTTTACTTGAAGGTTACCCAGGAACTGGAAAATCTTCAATTATTACTCAATTATCTGATGAAGTAATAAAACAAGGGGGTGTTGTATTTAAAGTATCTAATTTTAGAAACCTTAATGATTATGTCGGTTTCATGAGAGTTGGATTTAGAAAAATACAACCTGAAACACCTATTATTACTATTTTAGAAGATATTGATCAATATGAAGAAGTAGATACAGAGTTACTTGATTTTTTAGATGGTAAAACACATATAAACCATCATGTAGTAATTGCTACAAGTAACAACACTGAAGAAATTTCAGATACTTTTTTAAGACCAAGTAGACTTGATTTAAAAATTGAAGTACCTCTTCCTAGTGCAAAAACAAGAGAAGAATACTTTAAATTCAAAGGAGTGCCAGAGGAAGTAGTAAAAGATTTAGTAATAAAATCTGATAAATGCTCTTTAGCGGATTTAAAAGAGATTTATATATGCATTTATCTATTAGATTATTCTATAGATGATGCTCTTATGAAAGTTACTACTCCTAGAGAAAAAAAGAATTATCTTTATAAACCACAAAAGACTGGTTTAATTGGTCTTTAACATTTTTTAACTAAAAAAATAATGGTTGATGCAATTTTATTCAAAGTAAAGTAGTATCTTTGTATCAGAAAATTAGATAAGAAATACTAGTAGATAAATAATAAATAATTTTTAAATGACAATGAATATGTTAGTAAAAGAAACACAAGGTTACAGTAAAGAAAAAGCGTTAGAAGCAACAGGATTAGATGTAGAATTAGACAGACTTAAAAATGCAACTCTTGCATGGAAAAAAGCAGGTTCACCAATGGGAACAAAACAGCTAAATGCATTTATGGCTGGATATATCAAAGATAAAAAAGCAGTCGGAGCTTATTTAGTTATCGAAGCTGCATCGGATGATACTCGCTTACGTCCTTACAGTGTAATCAATGAAACTACAAAAGGAAAACGTAAAGCAACAACTACTTATCAAATTAAGGAAGCTGAACTTAAAGTTAAACACACTACAGCTGTAAATGAAGATGGTGAAACTATCGACGTACCAGTAGTAGAAGTTATCACTGTTGGAGCAGTTGAAGCTCGTGCAGATAAAAAAGATGCAGCTTTTAAAGTGATGAAAGAACTTATTGAAATCAATAAGAAAGATTATATTGTTGAAATCGTTAAAGAAATCACGGAAGGTCAAAAATATGCCGGTTATGGTCAATATACTCCTTCTAAATCAGCGAAAGTAGGAAAATTCATGTTCTTCGTAGCTGAGTAATCAAAAAAATAGTGAGACAAACACTTTATCAATCCGTGTGGTTCACGTGTGAACTAATCAAGTAAAGATTTGCAAAATACACTAAGGTCAATAGATTAATTTCTATTGGCCTTTTTTATTATAAAAAATACAATTTATTAACGGCGTAACAGCTTATAAACAAATTTGATGAAAGAAAACATAGTATATGATGCATCAACAGATGCTAAATTAGAAAATAGAGTTACAGTTGATCCAGTTAGAGATAATGATAAAATTACAGGATATAATTTTGAAATATTAATTAGGGATAAACCTTCCTTAAAAGGCACATTATCTCGTGATGAGGTAGATTTAATCTATAGATTATATGCTGCAGATGGTTCTAATCTAACACAAAGGACAGTATCTCGTTATTTTCCTTTATACACTTTTCAAGAATTTAAAAAAATATTAAGAGCTTTTAATATTACAAAAGCTTCTGCTCCATTTGCTCCCCATATTCTAGAAGAAAAAACTTCAGAAGAATTGCTGACACTTACCATGCAGCGTAAGGAAAATGATTACTTAAAAAAGTATGAACAAAATAAAGAGCAATTACATGAGCAAAGATACAAAGAATTACTTAAAACTAATTCTGAATTAAAACAATCTGTTGATACATTTAAAGAATTTCTATCTGATTTAAAATTTGATTTTAAATTTGAGGTTAAAAAACCTACTAATACTACTGAAGCAACTCTGTTAGTATATTTAAGTGATATGCATATTGGTGCAGATGTATCGGATTATTCAGTTTATGCAAATCCGTATGATAGAGATGAAGTATTTAAACGTATGCAAAAAATTCTAAATAGAATATATGAATTGGCATTTATGGCACAAGCTTCAAATATTATTATTTGTAATATTGGAGATTCATTAGATGGCTACAATGGTCAAACCACTAGAGGTGGTCATGGCTTACCTCAAAATATGAATAATAAAGATCAATTTAAAACCTTTATTAGTGTTATGCTTGACTTATTCAAAAATCTTAGTGAATCTGGTGAGTTTGATAATATTAAATATATTTGTGTTGAGGGAGGTAATCATGATGGTGATTTTGGATATGTAGCTAACAAAGCATTGGAAGCATCTTTATCTATTATTAATCCTGAGATTGAAGTTAGGATTTTTGATAAATTTATTGATCACATAACTGTAGGAAATAATACCTTTATTTTCTGTCATGGTAAAGATGCAAAAGATATGTTTAGGAATATGCCTTTAACTCTTAATGATAAAATAGAGAATCAAATTACAGAATATATTGATTACTATAAATTATCTGGAGAAATTCACTTTATTAAAGGTGATTTACATCAGACTGCTACAACTTATGCAAGGAAGTTTAGATATAAGTCAGTTGCCTCATTCTTTGGTTCATCTGAATGGATTCATAAGAATTTTGGAAATACACTTGCTGCTGTAGACTTTGATATAGTGTCTAATTTTGGAATTTCAGAATCTCGACTAATACTAAATTGATATGATAATTGATAGAGAGAAATTATTAAAGCAATATCTGAAAAAAGTTGATGAAATATGTGAAGTATGTGATTGGAAGACTTCATTTTCATCTGCTGAAATTATTGGATTAATAGCAGATATTATAGAAGAAGATCCAACAATAATTAAACAAGATTAATATGGCTAAAATAATTTATGAAAAAGGAGATATAGTACAAATTTATGATGATTGTGAATATGGAATTTGTGCTGCAAGTATTGTTGAATTAATAGAATTTATAGATAATAAATGGATTTGTAAAGTACTAGATAATTTTGAAATACTTAATGAACATTATCTACTTTCAGAAGATTCTTTTCAATCATTAAAAAATTAAAATAATGGATATTTCAGTTCAAGAACTATTAAAAGGAAAGAGCACTATTATTAAAAATAAGGAGTTCTTCCCTACTAAAACTTATGTAGAACCATTCTTAGATAGAATGTCTGCATTTTCAGATGATTTTAGGATTCAGGTAAAATTACCTGATCAGATGACTTTTAATAAAGATGCCACTGATTTAACTTACAATAGAGTTTTAATACAGGCAGTTTTACCGAGAGAACATACAATAGATAACCATGACGAAGTTATTGGATTTTTATATGGTATTGACGTTAAAAAACCAGTTGTAAAGATTTATCGTGGTTATTTAAATCAAGCCTGTACCAATCTTACAGTATTTAGTCCACAATGGATTGATGTGCAAGAATTGATTCCAGGAGATCCAATTAATTATAAATCTATTCCACAATTAATGGAACAGACTAGTGATTTTGGATTAAAATTACAACAATTAAAAGATACTTATATTAGTCGAGAATTGCGAAAACAATATCTTGGAGAATGGGTAGACTATTCATTACGTGAAAGTCAAGATTATGGATTTGGCAAAGTAAAGATTGCAGTAAGTACTCCAATTGATGCATATAAACAATTATTTATTGATCAAGATAGTGAGTATTTTATTCCAGAGGGAATAGATCCGTCTTTGTATGATGTCTATAATAGTTTTACTCAAATTATAACTGATGATAAGAAAGATTTGATGAATAAATTTGAAAAGACTATGATTATTAACCGTTTACTTAAAATATAATATGGAACAAAATTTAGAAGATTTATATTCTGAAAAACATTTAATCTTAGCTAGTTATCTTGGATTATCCAAAGATCAATTAGATGAAATCGAAGAATCTACAGATGATGAATACATTTATGAGGGAGAAAAGTATCTAGTATATACCGAAACTCAAACTGATGATATTATTAGTGATTTAATAGAAGATAAAATTAGTGATGTGCAGTGGGATATAGATAATAAAATAGATCTATATGAGCAGTACGATAATGGATCTTTTATGTATTTATCAGTTGATAAAGATGCAATTGAAGACTATATAAATAATGAGTTTGGATATTATATTGGAAATGGAAACAATGATTATGGTATTTATGGAAGCTATTATATATTTAAAAATTAAAATAATATGAGAAATTTAACTTGGGAAGAATTAGAAAGATATATATCTACATTAACTAATATTCAAAAACAATCTCCGGTGACTATTGTAGATAATAATCATGAAACTATACTCAAAGTTTCTAATGTTGATATATGTGATCAGAATTATTATGCACATTATGAAGGATTATATTATGACGAAGATATAAGAGGATATGATGATGATAAAATGCAGGAATTTCTAGATGATGTATATAATATAGTTTATAAAGAATCTCCAATTCTAATTATTGATTAATGAAAATAATTAAAGTAATTTATAATGATGAAACTTCTTTTATTTTAGATATTATTCAAAATATAGATCAACCTAAATGGGTTGAACAGTATAATATAGATGATTATCGTCAAAAGAAGAAAGCATTACCAATAATGACAAGACATGGGACAAAACAAGTCCCATTAATTGTCTTTGAAGATGAGAACTTAGAAGAATATGCTGCTATCTGGAATGAGTCAAATCCAGATTGGACTAAAGAAATAAATAAAATATTAAATAATGAATAGTGAAGAAAAATATTTTGCAGGTGATGAATTAGCCTTGCATGCTTGGCAATCTAAATATCGTCTTGGTGATGAGAGTTTAGAGGAATTTTTTGAAAGAATAACCCATGAATTTGCGAGATTAGATAGCTTTGTAAAAGCAATAAATTTACCTGAAAATAAATTTAATAATTTATCAAGTTATGGTAAAAGTATAATTGGTGCAGATCCTATTGCAAGATTT